>Ga0255753_1002467_pt1 | contig 20434 bp, 28 predicted proteins | sample 041ome_10_FD_179953 | JGI IMG/M metagenome (GOLD analysis project Ga0255753, IMG submission 179953) | Coastal salt marsh microbial communities from the Groves Creek Marsh, Skidaway Island, Georgia - 041412US metaG (version 2) | ecosystem: Environmental > Aquatic > Marine > Intertidal zone > Salt...
CCTACTCCAAGTACACCACCTACTCCAAGTACTCCAACTCCACCAACAGTTACTCCAAGTACACCACCTACTCCAAGTACTCCAACTCCACCAACAGTTACTCCAAGTACACCACCTACTCCAAGTGCTACAGCTTCGATCACACCAACAGCTACAGCTTCGATCACACCAACAGCTACAGATCCGATCACACCAACAGCTACAGCTCCGATCACACCAACAGGTACAGCTCCGATCACACCAACAGGTACAGCTCCAACCGACACTGCTACAGCTCAGATCACACCAACAGCTACTAAAACTGCTACAGAAACCGAAACTCGTGGGGGTGGGGTTGTTCGCCGATTAGATTCGGGCGGCGCTAAAGCTCCTTGCTTATCTACGGATTCTACTTTATCCATCAATGACTCTCTCGATCTTGTTGTCAACTCTTCACCTTTAGAATCTATCGGTCTTGGTCTTGGGGCTTATCAAGTGATCGCCAATAATTGGGATTACTTTGCTGTAATCTCTAACACCCCTTGTATTCAATTTTCTGGAGATGGCTTAAAACTTTCGGGCTCTCGCAATATTGACGGGGTTAATCATTTTGTCACTTACTTTACTGGTTTTTTTGACATCAATGTTTTATGCGACTTCGGCTCGGCCTCTCTTGTTTCTAAAAATGAGGTTGATTTCCATTATCAAGGTTTGTTATTTCAATCTACCTGCGGTTCATGAAATCCGACCTGGATTTACTCTGGGATTCTTTTAATTTTTATAGTTCCGAAGTCTCTCGCATTGAAAATGTACACATACGAGATTTAGCTCAACTTTCTCGAGTCGAATACAAAAAGGGCACATTAAAAGATAAATGTCTAGCTAATATTCATTCCTTAATACATTTATATCAAAAACAAAATCTTTGCTTATCTCAAATTATTGATTATTCTCAAGATGCGGATTATATTCCAAAAGAATATCAAGTAGACGATAATCTTTTACAATCCTTACAAGAAATTACCAATAATTTAATCGAAGACATGAAACAAACAAAGCTTGAAATAGAAAGTTATTGACTTTTTTTCTTTTTTGTGGTAGATTATTGGTCTATATGCAGGCTTTATCTTTGTTTTCAAATGTTGGTTTTGGTGAATTTTATTTCAAAAATTTGGGTATTGATGTTGTATTCGCCAATGAAATTATCTCTGAAAGATGTGCTTTATATAGTAAATTTCATCCCAAAACCCGCTGTATCCATGGGGATATTTCTCACCTCAAATGGAGAGATTTGATAATAAAGAGCTGTCTAACTTATCATGAGCCCATCGATCTTGTTGTAGCAACACCTCCTTGCCAAGGAATGAGTGGTGCTAATGCCCTAAAAAAACCTGATGACATCAGAAACAAACTAATTGTTTACGCATTAGAAGTTTTTAATACTATTGGCGCTAAATACATGCTAATTGAAAATGTTCCTAATATGCCTCATACATTTATTAATTATGAAGGCTCCGTGGTCCAAATTTCTGATTTTGTAAAACAGAATTTAAGAAAAGATTTTAATGCATCTTTCTCTGTTCTTGATGCTAAAAATTTTGGAACTGCTCAGTCTAGAAAAAGATCTATTTGTTTAATATCAAAAGATGGAAAGTGGCAACATCCTAAGCCTCTTCAAAGCCTCTTAACTCTACAAGATGCGATCTCTCATTTACCTTCTTTAAAAAATGGAGAACACTCTTCGATTCCTTGGCATTTTGCACCCAATCACAACAAAAATCATGTAAAATGGATGAGTGCTACTCCAGAAGGTGAAACGGCTTTTAATAATATTAAAGATTACCCCCAAAAAGATGGTCGCAGAATAAAAGGATTCATGACTACATATAAACGCATGCATTGGAACAAACCTGCTCCTACAGTCACTATGACTAATGGATCTATTTCTAGTCAAAACAATGTACACCCTCAAGACCCTCGAGTCCTCTCGATTAGGGAGCTTCTTTGTGTTTGTGGGTTACCAGAAGATTGTCTAGATAAATTTGCCCATCTTCAACCCGACGGCTCTTATCAATACGATTACAAACCAAATTTTATTCGCAAAGTTATTGGTGAAATTTTTTTACCTAAAATGTCATATTCTATTTTAAACACTTTACCTAGAAATTCTTTTTCTTAAAAAAAAATGTGAAGACATTGACTTATAGTGGACTATAAATATATTTCTAGATTTTTTATATTTTAATTTTAATATAACTGTAAACATTATGCCTTATATACCTCAATCAGAAAAACTACGTGTCGATCAAGATAATTTAATTACTACTGCTGGTCAATTTAATTATGCCTTAAATCAGCTTATATCAATTTATATCGAGCAAAATGATTTTAATTACCAAACTAGCAATGATATCATTGGAGCAATGGAATGCGCTAAGTTAGAATTATATCGTAGGCTTGTAGCTCCCTATGAAGATAAAAAAATACTACAAAATGGAGATGTTAAGCCTTATCACTAATTTCTCTAAATACAATTGGGGGACGATTTTATTAATAATTGCTTTTTTAATTATTATTTTATATGAATCATGAAATACTCTTTCTTAATTCTTTTTTTATTGGCTTTATTAGTCAGCTCTTGGAGTTATTCCCCGATTTCTCAAATAAGTTCTACTTTAAACATTAAATCATTCTCTCCTCCCCCTTCTTTGCCGCCTCATATAAAAAATTCAAAGATTCCACCGCCTCCTAATATCGAACCTCTTGAAATACAAATAAACCCCATTCCTCGGCCTCTAAATATTGGCGGTTTTTATCCTTATGTCATTTGGATTAATGGCGAACGAGCAAAATTAAAGCCTGGAGAAATTGCCACTCTCGCCAAAGCCTTGAACCTTCCGTTAGATTCTCCTCCTGAGAATGCCGAAATACATTCTGGGGCGGGATGGATCTACCCCTTTGCGACCAGCAATCGCTCTATTAAGATTGATGATTTGCAAACAGCATCTAACTTCTCTTTTTAATTGAATACTGCTGAATTAAGGTTTAGAGATGCATGTATCTCTCTCGGTTTTAATGTATTAAAATCGGACCGAAACTCAGACATGCACGAACATTGGGATTTTAAAGTAAACTCTAGCTTTGTGGATGTAAAAGGTTTGAAACGTATTTCTCGATCTAACGTTGAATTCTCTACAGACTACACTTGGGTTGAATTTAAAAATGTAAGAGGTCAGAAAGGTTGGTTACATGGTAGTGCTAACTATATAGCCTTTGAGCAGCTAGACCACTTTTTGATAGTTAGTAGGTTGGATTTACTTCATTACTGCCAATCTTCTATTAGTAAAGAGTTTGTCAAATTCAGCAAAGATTCTTATTATAAACTTTATTCTCGGGCTGGTCGAAAAGATGTTATTTCTTTAATTTCTTTATCTCAGCTTAAAAAGCATGTAAAAACCTGGCGTTTAAAATTTTCTTAAAAAATCTTGATTCTACCAATTGATATTTCAAAAAACATGCACCAGTCTGCTAATTTAGCTTTCCATGGGTTTTTGAATGCTGCTGGTTTATTTCTTTCAAAAAAGAAATGCCCGCTCCATGCAAATGGGTATACCACAAATGGCACTAGAGGAACTAATAACCAAATTTCGTATTTAACTATTAGTACTATAAATGCTATAGTTGCCCATTGCCCTATATAATGGAGTGCCCTACATGCTTTATTTTTATGCAACGATAAGTAATGAGAATAATATTCTGGGAATTTCATATTTATATATGTGTATTATAATATAATATTATATAAATAAATTTATTCTAAAATAATTCAAAATGAATGTTATTCACACTAGGGTTGACAGATATGGATCTAATGCAGTGCCTTTTCTTGTTAATGTTTTTAAATCTCGACTAGAGTCTTATCAGTTGTTTCATAATTGCAGCGGTAACTGCAAAAAGCGTGGTTTAGACCGCATGATTATGCATCAATTTTTAGTATCCAACACTCTGCATACCTCTAAAGCTTCGCCAGGAACCGCTCTAGAATCAATTACTAATAAGTCATGGTCTCCAAGAATTACGTGCAAACATTTATTTAACAAATATAATAAAACATTTCCTGAGTTATTTTTTGATTCTTCTACATTTCATGAAGTTCGTCAAATCTATTTTGATGCATATGGTGGCGGACAAAAATCCTTAAAGACTCAAAATGCTACTGTTATACACTTAAGATTAAATGATCTACTTACTGATTTCAACCCTTCTACCAAAGAAATCACTTGGAATAACAAATTCAGAACAACTATTCCTCAGCAATATTTAAGTATTGAAGATGGAGTACAATTGGTGAATTTTTGTTTAAGTAAATTTGAATGTCCAGTCTTCTTATCTTCTACCGTTTTTTCTGATATTGACTACGCAATATGCCTCACCATTCTCAAAGAATCAAATTTACAAGTCGACAATTATTCTGATTATATTCTGGGTAGCTCAGACGAAGACTTTGATTTATTTAACATGATTTCTGGTAAAAACTTCATTTCTTCTTGTAGCACTTTTTCTTTATTAGCTGGCTTGTTACACGAAAACCCTTTTTCTGCTGACTCTTGGTTGCATCACTCTGACCTACTGGGGCGCAAAAACCATCAATGTTCTCGATTTCCAATTTTAGCTTGGCGCGACTCAAAATAACTCATGACGTTTTTTCAAAAAGTTTTTGAAGACCATTTGTTTGAGTTTTACGCTCGGGGGGTCACCATGAATATGTTAATTTCGGATTCGTCTGATTTATCTGCCAGTAGGTTTTTTACGAAAAAAAACTTTCATTGCAACGTTGTTCGCCCATTACATCCACTGGATATTGATTCGATTTCTTTTATCGACGGTTCTTTATTTGATCATCTCACCGAATATAAGCTGCAAACTTTATTAGATTTAATTTTTGTTGAAGATTTTAATTTTGATGGTAGCTCTGTAGATTTTTTTCAACTTATATTTAATAATTTAAAACCTGGTGGTTTTTTTCTGTCGGAGTGTTTGAACTCTAAATCTGCACCCACTAAAGAGTCTTTAATAAATACTGGTTTTGAAATTTTAGCTGACTATCAGAATCAAGAAAAATACTCTGTTTTTTGCAAAAAACCTTTTAAAAATTATTTCGAGGCCAGCTCTAATTTTCATTTATACAAACATATTGTTGAAAAGAAAAAAGCAGCTGCTAGACAAAGCTATAAAGATTTTGATATTTTTTGCCAAATCATCAGCGAGTTTAATATCAATTATTTTGCGGAAGGGGGTACGGATATAGGTCTTCACCGCCATGGTGGGATAATACCTTGGGATGACGACATCGACTTGATGTTTTTAGAAAAAGACTGGGAAAACCTTTTATCCATAAAACCTCTTCTCGAAGAAAACGGTTTAAAATTTAAGTATAACGGGGGCTGGATGAAGCATGTTCATACAGGCAAAATTTTACCTCAAGATTCTCAAACGGAATGCCAGCATTGTCATTTTGGTTTAATAGATTGTTTTAAAATGATTTCTGATGGAGATTACTGGACCTCTGTTGCAAGAGGGCATCTCCACAAGGATGATCACAAAACGGTTTGCAAACAGCCTTTTGGTAAGACATTTATTAATGCCCCCCTTTGTAGTATCACAAGTTTATCTCGCCGCTACAAACAAAATTATTTTTCTACGGGTGATGTTAGTGACAACTTTCACTTTAAAGACCGTTCAGTCCCTCGCTTTTCTTTGACTCCTGAAGACAGATCTTTTTTTGTTTAAAAAATTACTACATTACTTATAATAATCAGTATTAACCATGAATTCTTCACAACAAACTCAGTTTGAATTAATTAAAAAAGATAAGCAAATTGCAGATCTTTATGCCCTGATAGACACCCTTCAGACAAATTTGCGTACAGCTGTAAATTACTTACAGCCTCAAGATCGAGAAAAAGTGGTCAGTGTTCAAAGTTACAAATGGTGCTCAAACTGGAGGCAGGGAGACGAAAAGCAAGGCTAGTGAAACACGCTAAAATAAGTTTTAAACATGTTACATTCTCCTCGCGGTAAGATTTATGATATTTCAATTTTAGGCTTTGGTATTTCTTCGTTTTGTTTTTTATTATATTTATATAATCGAAAACTCATTGGCGGGTATCGCATTTTGATATGCGAAGAAGGCTCTTCCCCTTGCCTTGATTCTTTAAATTATAAAAATGTAAATAGCAACTCCACCTTAAAGTCGTTGCTTGAACCTTTTAGAATTGAGATGTTTGATGAGGTTTTAAGTGAGGTTGACAAGATTTATAATTTGGACAGTTATATCAACCTGAGCGATTACAATAAGATTATTAAATCTTTAGTTGGTGTTTTTTTAGAACATCTAAATAAATTAGACAATATTGATATTAAATTTAATTTTAAAGTTAAAAATATATCCCATGCTTCGTCAGGAATTAAGATTGGCACTCGTTTATCAAAAACTTGCGTGATTAGCATGGGGGCCCAACAAGACATTGATCAGCTAATAGCTCAAGACACGGACGATTTATTAATAGGTAACATAAGTAAATGTATTTTACCCCATCTAATTTTTACCAACCGAGTTGATTTTAAAAATTTTCTTGATAAGAAAATAGGCATTATTGGCTCTTCTCACTCTAGTTTATCTGTGGTAGATGCATTAATGTCCAAAGGCGTAAACCCCGAGAATATTTCTTTACTTTGCAGGAATGATTTTAAAGTTTTTTTTAATTCTCGTGAAGCTTGTTTAAATCGTAACTTTAAATTTAATGAAGAAGATATTTGCACTGAAACTCAAACCGTTAATCGATTTGATGGTTTACGTGAAAATTCCAAAAAAATCTATTTAAATTTAGATAAATATGGTATACAAAAAATCCATCGCACCCCTATTTCTTGTGCTGGTTTTGATATCATAGTTCCTTGTTGGGGGTATTATAAAAAGTTGCCTAAAATCAACGGTCGTCTGTATAAACAATCCGTAGGTAGCAACAAGAATTTTGAACTAATCATTGGCAACAAAACTTTCAGCAATATTTTTTCTCTAGGTCTGGGCTCCAACCCTAAAATTAAAATTCCTCAAAAGAGCTTTAAAAGAAGCCTGGACGGCGTTTGGCTTTATTATAATGTAATCAGCGAACAGCTTTTGGAGAAAATTTTAAAAAGTATTAACTAGAACAGTTGAATAATCTTTAGAAGATGCATCATCTAAATACAAAAATTAAAATTTCTTAAAACTACATTTTAAGTGTAAAAATTAAGATGCCTTATATGTATAAACATATCATATTAACTACGAATTGTTCACAAAAAGTTCATTACAAATGTTCTTGAAATATTTTTTATGAAAAGACAAGATTTAATACAAAAACTAATAAACAAAATCAATGCAGAATCATATGTTGAAATAGGTTTAGGTTCTGGATATATCTTTAAAAGTATAAAGTGTCCTAAAAAATATGGAATCGACCCACAATTCGGTAATTTTGTTTTTGAAAAAGGCTCTCGATGTTCAATCCGACCAACACACGAAATGACATCTGATCAATTCTTTGAACAAAACAAAGAAACCTTTGATGTTATTTTTATTGATGGCATGCATGAATCGGGGTATGTAGAAAGAGATATTAATAATTCATTAAACGCTTTAAATGATAACGGGTTTATTGTTTGTCATGATATGAGCCCTACATCAAAAAATATGCAAATTGTCCCACGCATACAGCCCGAATGGACTGGTGATTGCTGGAAAGCTTGGGTTAAAATTAGATCCACAAATCCAAATATCAACATGTTTGTTGTAGATACAGATTATGGCTGCGGGGTTATACAAAAAGGTTCGCAAAAATTATTAGATTTGCAGGGTCAAGAATTAACTTATGAAAATTTAGATAAGAATAGGGAAGAGTGGTTAAATTTAATTAGTGTCAATAAATTCCTGAATTTTCTATGAAAAAAGTAGGTGTAATAGGTTATGGTTATGTCGGCAAGGCAATGTCTAGTTTTTATAAGAAAGCTACAATGTAAAGCTTATTGATTTCAATTTCTTAAAAAATTTTAATACCAGCGGAGCATACGGCAACCATAATTTGGAGAAAATTTTAAAAAGTATTGACTAGAATAAAGAAATTGTTTATAATAGTTTCATGCAAGCATTAATATTAGCGGCTGGTAGTGGTACCCGCTTAGGTTCATTAACTAAAGAACAAACTAAATGCATGGTCGAAGTTTGCGGAGAGACTTTGATTGAAAGATCTTTACGAGCTATAATAAATGCTGGAATAAAAAAAATCTTTATCGTCGACGGTTTTAAGTCTGCAGGTTTAAGGTCGCATGTTAAATCAAAATTCCCACATCAAGATATTCAATTCATTCACAACGAAGATTACTATTGTACGAACAATATATATTCACTGTTTATCGCCAGCCATGTTTTACTCCAAGATGACACCTTATTATTAGAGAGCGATTTAATTTACGACTCTGATATTTTACAATCTGTATTAAATGACCCTAGGGAAGATTTAGCCGTGGTAGACAAGTTTAAAAATTGGCATGACGGAACCGTAGTAACACTTGATGATTCAGATTGTATTCGCTCTTTTATACCAAAATCAGAATTTAAATTTAAAGATTTATTACAGTATTACAAAACTGTTAATATTTATAAATTCTCTAAAACCTTTTTTCAAAATGCTTATTACCCCTTTTTGAAAGCTTATTGCAACACGATAGGAATGAGCGAGTACTACGAAGAAGTCTTGCGGGTTTTAGCTTTGATAAGAAATAAGCGCTTAGGAGCTTTCGTATTACAAGATAATTCGTGGTATGAAATTGACACGGCAGAAGATTTGGCTAACGCTGAAGTTCTTTTCTCAGACCCAGTGACCCAGTATAATCTTCTTTCTAAAAGATATGGTGGGTACTGGAGGTACAGTGGATTAATTGATTTCTGTTTTTTGGTAAACCCGTTTTTTCCCAATCAAAATTTTAATGATGAATTTAAATTTTATTCCTCTCAACTAATGGGCTCTTACCCTTCTGGGCAAGACTCTCAATGTATATTGGGGGCCAAAATGCTCAATATTGAGCCTGATCAAATTGTTGTTGGCAATGGTTCTGCCGAGTTAATAAAAACATTACCACGGGTATTAGGTGGCAACTTCGCTTTGTTTAAACCCACTTTTGAAGAATACACCTCTGTTTTTAAAAACCTTACAACCGAATTTCCTAAAAATAAAGGTTTTCGTTATGAAAAACAAGATATTCTTGCCTTATCAAAAGATAAAGATGGTTTTATATTAATCAATCCAGACAATCCTTCTGGAAATTTTATATCTCGAAGTGATATTCTTTATATATTAGATGTGTTCAAAACGAAAAATCAAACCTTAATTTTAGATGAATCTTTCTTGGATTTCAACGAATTTGGAGTCAAAGAGTCTGTATGCGATTTAGATACTATAAATAATTATCCTAATTTAATTATTATTAAAAGTATTGGCAAGAGTTATGGCATTGGGGGTTTGCGATTGGGTTTTCTAGTAAGTTCTAATACTGATTTAGTAAAAAAAGTAAAATCTAAAATTCCAATTTGGAATATTAATTCTTTTTCGGAATTTTTTATGGAAATCATCGAGAAATATAAAAAAGCATATATATCCAGCTGTAATAATCTAATTAAATCCAGACTACTACTACGCAAAGAATTAAATAAAATTTCTTATATTGAATGCTATCCATCTGAAGCTAATTATTTACTTTGCACATTGAACAATACAAATGCTTTAGACTTAGCTGTTTTTTTATATTCCAAACATAAAATTTTAATAAAAGATTGCTCGAGAAAATGCGGCGATTTTGATCAATATATTAGAGTTGCCGTCAGAGATTTCGAGGATAATCAAAAATTAATTCAAGCTTTAAAACAATACAAAATATGAGAAGTCAAAACTGGTTAAAAATATGGCAAAAAAAAGGCCTAAATAAAACAGAAGATCAACATGTACTAGATGGTTGGGATTTAAATAGCGAAAAAGAATATAGAGAAATTGCATATTCTTGTTTATCTGAAAATGAAAATTTTTTGCGAGAACCGAATTTAAAAACCGTTGAATTTGGCTGTGGTTCTGGAGCTTTCATTTCTGCATTACAAGCTGAGTTTTCAAATTTAGAAATTGAAGGTTTGGATTATTCTGAAAATTTAATCAATGCAGCTCGAGAAAAAAATCAATCTGTAGATTTTAATGTCCTAGACATGAATTCCCCAATCGAAGATTGGCTAAAAGTTTTAAATTATAAAAAGTACGATGTGATATTTAGCTTTGGAGCTTTATTGTATTTTAACTCAGAGAGTGAAATCCAGTCGGTTTTAGAAAAAATGACCTCGATATTGTCAAGTAAAGGTCTTATTATACTTGGCGAGGTCAACGATTTAGAAAATCAAATAAAATCTAAAAATGTTCGCAAGGAATCGCTTAAGAATCGAGAGAAAACAGATCCTAATATGGCTTTAGATCAATTATATTTATCAAAAAAAATGTTTTTAAATTTTGCGATAAAAAATAATTTCACTTGCAAAATCTTACCTCTTCCTTCTTGGTATCCTGCGAGTGCATATCGATATCATGTAACCCTAAAAAAGCGAAGCTGATTTTATGTACATTATACTAGGAAAAAACGGATACATAGCAGAAGCTATAACTAAAGAATTAACGTCACGCGATTTACCTCATTGGGCTCTCAGTCGCTCTAAAGTTGATTATACAAATATGAAAATTTTTGATAATTGGCTATCAAATACTGTATACAAAAAAACAGTCAAACATCATAATGTTTCTATCATCAATTGCGCGGGATATATTGGTAAACCAAATGTGGATGCTTGCGAGCTAAATAAAGCAGATACAGTTGAAGGTAATGTAATATTTCCTGCAATGCTTTCGCAACTTTGCGCAAATAAAGGATATTTATATACTCATATTTCTTCGGGATGTATTTATGGCGGATATGAAAAAGATTTCTCTGAAGAAGATGCGCCTAATTTCGATTTTCAAAATGGCAGTTTTTATAGTGGCACAAAAGCTCTTGCAGAAAAAATTGTGAAGCAACATGCTCCAAATAGTTATATTTTTAGATTACGTATACCATTTGATGAATTTAAATCTCCACGCAATTATTTAACAAAATTATTGACTTACGATCAATTATTAGATGCGCGCAATTCCCTTTCTCATCGTGCGGATTTCGCAAAATATACTATTGATTTAATCGAGCAAAACGTTCCATTTGGAATTTACAATGTAACAAATAAAGGTAGCGTTACTACTAAAGAAGTGGTTGAATTAATAAAAGAGCATTTAAAACCAAATAAAAAGTTCAAATTCTTCAGTAAACTAGATAATTTCATGCAAGAAGTTACTGCTCCTCGCTCAAATTGTGTTCTTGATACATCAAAAATTGAAAAGTATATTCCGATTAGAACTGCGCAAGAAGCATTGGAAGATGCATTGTCTCAATATGTTATTTGAGTGTAACGTAATATGTGGAGCTTTGCAATAATACACCAGCTATAAGACCTATGCTTGTTATTAAAGTTTAAAAAATGTGTAATACAACATATGAACAAAACAATATGGATGTGCTGGTTTCAGGGTGAAAGCGACTCGAGTCTTCCCCCTTTAAATCGCGAATGCATTAAACGATGGAGGGAATTAAACCCCGATTGGAAAGTAAATGTTTTGTCGCAAAGAACAATTTCTAACTATATTCCTGAATTTTTTGATATAGTCAAAATTTCCCCATGGAGAAGTTTTGCGGCACGGTCTGACCTCTTAAGGTTACTTTTATTAGAAAAGTATGGAGGGGTTTGGGTGGATGCTTCCGCCTATCCAATGATACCTCTTTCTGATTTTTATGATAAAATTGTAAATAATACTGGTTTTTTTACATATAGATTTTTCCCTAGACGGGTGAGCTTCAAGATGGGACATCGCGAAACCGTCAGTTGGTTTATATGTGTAGACAAACCTAATCACTATATTATAGAGAAATGGAAAACTAAGCTTATCACTGAATTCAAAAATAATAAACACTTGAAATACTTTACACTTCATCAAACATTAACAGATTTATATGGTGAAGACAGGCGGGTCAAATATATTATAGAAAATATGATTCAAATTTCCGCAGATATACCTCACTCAGCAATTCCCAATTGGGAAAATAGAAAAGATTCATATATGTATAAAAGGCCTAAGTTATTTAGTGTAAAATAACATGTGGAACTTTGCAATAATACACCAGCAATCAAATGTTTTTTAAGGAGAGAATTTGTCTCTAATTCTGAAGATATACCTGATCACTTAAATTGTGTAATTTTTGGTGTTCACACAATTAAAAATCAAGCTATGACATTTGTAGCTATGATTGAAAATGGTGCAGTATACACAAAGCTACCCTTACATGCCTTTTGTTGGCTCAAGGAAGCTCCACAAAGAGATTTATCATTTTTAATGACTTACGACTCATTCAGCTACTCCAATAGCGTTATTGAATACGATTACCTCAAATATATGAATTGTAAGTTTTTTGATGGAAATAAACAATTTCATCATGGTCAATACATGTTTACCTTAGAACCTTACGGATCAGATCGCGCAGAAGACCCAAAGTTTTATAAACCATTTCATTTTATAAAATTAAACGAGGGCAATTTTGCCGCGCAACCAACAAATAAGATCATATGGGATGACCATATAGTAAATGATAGTGTAAAATTTATACCTAAACCTAACACAGAAATATATAATGTAGAATGAAAAGTATATTAATAACAGGCGGATTAGGCTTTATTGGAAGCAACTTTATTAAACATATTTTCAACAAGTATGACTATCATATTCACAACGTTGATTTAAAAACATATGCGGCCAATTACAAAAATATTAGCGAAGAGATAAATCAATCTGGTAGATATAGTTTATCTATTTGTGACATTAATGATGCAAATCGTATTCGTAATTTAATAAATAAAAATAATATAAATTATATTGTTAATTTTGCAGCCGAAAGTCATGTTGATAATAGTATAAATGATTCAACGTCTTTCATTAAAACCAATATAAATGGAACACATTCTTTATTAAGTTTGCTTCGCGATTGCCCTAGTATTGAGAGATACCTTCAAGTGTCCACAGACGAGGTATATGGCAGTTTAAGCGAAGAAGATGATGCTTTTACCGAAAATACTCCATTGCAAGCGAATAGCCCTTATTCCGCAAGCAAGGCGAGTTCAGATTTATTGTGCCGTAGTTTTTATAAGACTTTCGATTATCCTATTTTAATTACTCGCTGTTCAAACAATTACGGGCCAAATCAGCACGAAGAAAAATTAATTCCATTAATGATTAAAAATGCCAAGGCAGGTAAAAAACTTCCTGTTTATGGGGATGGTAGAAATATTCGTGACTGGATTCATGTTTCCGATCATTGTTCGGGAATCGATGCGGTATTGCATAGAGGAAAAATTGGTGAAGTTTATAATATCGGTGGTAAAAATGAAGTGAGAAATATTGATATTGTTAAAACTATCCTTAAGCTGTTAGGCAAAGACGAAAGTCAAATAGAATTTGTAAAAGATAGACTGGGTCACGATTGGCGTTATGCTATTGATAATACTAAAATTCAAAACGAATTAAATTGGTTTCCTAGCGTAAATTTCAAAGAAGGGCTGAATGATTTAATATGAAAATATTTTATGATCATGTAATTTCTAAACAAGCTGATACAGACTTTAATTATACTCTTATTTCTGCTTGGGTTGATAGTGGCGAAGAGGATGAAGCCTTAGCTACGGGTTGGTTGCCTACATATTTTTATACTGATGATTGTGAATTTGCGAAAGAAAGCGAGGCAAATAAGCGTCAAATTTGGTGTCAATTAAGAAGTACAAGAATCGAGTGTCAAAAGTTTCGCGCAAAAAGCAAGCATTTAAAAGCATTAAAATTAGAAAACTTTAAGTATCAAATAATAAAACAAAAAGACATCTATGGAGACTTGAATGTTCTATCTACCCTTTATCAAATATATAACAAATATGTAACCTACAAAAATTATAAAGACATACTAGATAAAGATGGTTTTATTAAACATATAATTGATGATAGTAGTCATTTTATTTTATTTATGGTCGATGATCGAATTGTAGCTTGTACTGCCATGCAACAATTTGGTAATAGTTTTGTTTCGGGATTGTTTTTTTGGGACTACTCTGAGCCACAATTATCACTCGGCAATTTATCCAATCATTTAGAAGTCGAGCTTTGTAAACGCTTTAACTTTAAATACTTATACATCGGAGTGTATAGCGAAATACCCTCTCAATACAAATCTTACATTAAAGGGGTACAAGTTTGGACAGGAAGAAAATGGATGTCAAATAAACGACAATTAATAAATATTGCACAGAACGATTCTAGTAGCAATACATTAGAAGATTTTGTGGATTATAATAAGTTTCAAAAATTATTAGAGTTTTGACGTGAAAAAATTTTGGTTAATATGGGCTCGCGCACTAGATCACAGAGTGGGCAGGACGGACGATGATCAGCCAGATATTCCTATACTTTCTCTGAGAGATGCTCGAATAAGTCTGATCTTAAGAACGTTTATAGTCGTTTTAAATATAGTGACTTGCTTTTTTATTATAGCTAATGTTATTCGGCATTGGTAGTTTCACTTGAAATCGCAAATTAATTATTTAATATATATAAATATACATGAGTGAAGACAAAAAAGAAATTAAATGGGAAGAAGTAGCTGATGTAGATACTCTGAAGTTATATTTAATTCAAATATTTGGGGAAGACAACTTGTATGACGAACTTTGGCAGGATGCTATCCCCGCCATGCATGAAAATAAAAAGAAATTAAATTTAAAAAAGAATAAAATGCCTGACCAACCACTCCGCCAGTTAAAACATAAAAAACGAAATAAATAAAAATTTTTTACACCCGATAAGACTTATGAAAAAATACGATTTAATTGATCCAGAAATCTTAAAATCCCTGCCTAATCCCAGTAAAGGCGCTTATGAAATTAAAGTAAAAATTCCCGAGTTTACATTTTTAGGAGTCAAGGAACAACCTGATTTTGCTAATGCTTATATTAGTTTTTATCCAAAAAATAAAATCATTGAATTAAAAAGTTTAAAGCAATATGTATTTCATTTAAGAGATATAGTAGTATCCTATGAAAGATTAATTAATATATTTTATGATCATTTAATAGATGTTTATGACCCCGACAGACTTCGTTTAGTTATGGTATTTAATCCCAGGGGTGGAATTTCCTCTAAATTAACCATTGATTCTGATTGGTCTGCAAGGGGTGGGGGAGAAAAATACAAAGATTGGACTGACAAGTCAGAGGAGTGGAGCATTGTTATGTAATGGATGAAAAAAAATTGCCCGACAACGTTGCGCCAAACCCTCACTCTTTACCTTATGGTAGCAATTTGGGGGCTCCTGTTATTAAGCCCGACCATAGTCTGGGTGGCTGGAAAATTGGAGCAGTTCATCGAGCAAATAAACACTACAACGAACGATTCAACGAATTAAAAAAAGAGCTTGAAAATCTGTATAGCGAATACAAGTGGAATGAAATAATATTTAATGCTGAAATGCGTTTTAAACCTGTTATCGGCAAAAAGTATCATTTATACCAAAAAGATGATGGAAAGTATTTTATGAGTCTCTTCGCTCCCAACGAATGCAGTTGGTCTGATAAACATAAAGGAGACTTTATATTAAATTATGACAATCGTTGGGAGCCTGTGTAAACACACATTGTGAAGCTCAATCCTTCAGATATTATATTATTTTTAATTATCTGTGGTTTACTATGGTTTACCAATAAACAGCATGACCACATAGTCTACCTTGAAGACACTATTAAAATTCAAGACCAAGCAATATCTCAGCAAACTTTTTTAATTGAGTGTCAAAAGCTCTACATCAAAAAGCAAACGTCTTTCGTTTTCCCTGATGAACAAAATAAATTATTTCTTGATTGATAAATGTATAACGATGGCATACATAATGATTTTGAACTAGCTCACCAAAAAGGATTACGTCGAGGTTTTGACCTTGGTTGGAGCTATAAAGGTCGTTTTGATCGCAATATAATTGAAGATGAAATAAATAATCTCGAATCTCAATACAAAACAAATAAAAGCAAAACTTTATTAAATCAAATAAAACTTTTAAAAGAATTAATTAATAAATTAAAAAACCACGCAAATAACCGAGAAAATATCTCAATAAATTTTTGGTAGATTTTATTATTGCAAATAAGGGGTTTATATAATATAATATAATATAATACATATGAATAATATCACAATATCCTCAAAAAAACTAAGATTAAATAAACACTTAAAAGAAATATGTCAATCCAAAAGCGACAAATTATTTAACCATTCAAATAATATAATAAGTTTAAATATTGAACTTGAAAAAGATCCCCATTCTTCTACTCACGAATCAGAGTTTTTAGCTAAAGGTCATTTATTAACCAAAGGAAAGTCAACTAACTTAAAGGCTTCTAGCGACAATATTTATAAATCTATTGATTTATTAATTCATAAATTAGACCGCTCTTTACGTAGACGTAATCGCCTTGCAAAAGTAAAACGCAGGCAAGATACAAACAAATAAAGCCTAATGAAAAGCATTGACGAGTCTATCAGACCTTGGGGTCATTATGAAATACTTCTTGACGCTGATTATTGTAAAGTTAAAAGAATTTTTGTAAAGCCTAATCAGCGATTAAGTTATCAGTATCACAAACACAGGCAAGAGGCTTGGACTATCGTTCAAGGAGTTGCTAGAGTTACCCAAAATGGTATTAACAGAGATTATAAAGTTGGCGAAACTGTATTAATAGCTCTTGGTGACAAGCATCGTATGGCTAATCCTAGCGATTCAGAAGATATGGTGCTGATTGAAGTGCAAACAGGAACTTATTTTGAAGAAGATGATATCGTTAGGATAGAAGACGATTATGACAGAAGTTAGCTAGACTTCCATTGTTTTGCAAATATTTATACCTTCCCCTGTTATTTTACGCTTACCATCAATTTCGATCAAACATTTGTACAACAAATAAAGCTCGTGATCTCTTTGTAGAGCAGTTTTACTCATACCTATTTTTGCTGCTAAACCTGTTAAAGTAGCTGATCCACAATTATTTAATACTTCTAATATTTGTTTTTCTGTATGAGTTATTCCGAGTGGTAATATGCCCACTTGGTCACATAAATCCTCGAAATGTGTTAGCTCAAATATAGAGATGTTTTTCGCTCCACAATATAAATCTATTTCTTTTGCGCGTTTTACCGCACTACGAGCATTACCTCTAATTGTAGTTGCAACCTTTTTTATGCAATCATCTGTAAAACAAATGTGAGGCACGCATAGCTTCACTATGTCCGCTAAATCTTGTTGTTCGTACCTTTCAAAATCTACTGATGTTAGCCTGTCTTTAAGTGGTGGAAAAATTTTATCAGTTTCTGTTGTGGCAAATATGAAGGTTTGTTGTTTAAAATTAAACTCAAATCTCATTTCATTCCACTCGAAAGATTTTTTGTGATTTTTTTCGGTGTTAAATATAGTGAGAAATGCCATTGTCAAATCTAGTGGTAAAGCATGACATTCGTCAAATAATATTGTAATTTCATTTTCTGAAATAAGTGGTAAAAATATTTGCTCAAAGAATTGTTCGTTATTTTTAATTGTTGAGCAGTTAAGTTCTAAGAAAGCTCTCCTATCACCATCTTGGTTGTATAAATTTTTAGCAAATGCTTTTGCAAATTCTGTCTTACCCAATCCTTTTGCCCCCGACATAAGTAAAAAAGGAGCTTGTGATGTTTTATGGAATGCATCTAAGTAAAAGGAAAGTTTTTTCTTAACTGCATTTTGTCCTACTAAGTGAGAAAAGTAATTATTATTCATCGTCAAATTTGGTTAGAGTGTATTCAATTTTTTCTTCAATGGTGCTATGATGACATGGTTCATTTGTCGAGTCAAGATTATATTCTTCCTCAAACTCCTCTGCCATGATCACTTCTAACCATTTCCTAGAAACAGGTATTTTTGTTTTACGACCTACCCAATCAGCTAGGTCTTCGTATTTAATGTTAATATAGGGGGTGTATCCTTTGGGTCTTCCTCTTTTCATAATACACCTAGACTACCTTGATGTTTGGCAAAAGTCAAATCTTTTTTATTTATTGACAAAATTTGTTTTTTCTGTCAATGTATGCTATATGACAACAATATTAGGTTTAACTTGTATTAGCGAACAACTAAAAGATCAAGACAAGAAAGCATACTCGTTTCGCACGATGACTCGCAAACGTTTCAATGACTTGTGTAGTAAAGAAAGTAGAGATGAAGCAATTCAAGAATTATCTGATAGAATTTTGCATAATGTTAGTGTTACTGAACACATTATCCATCATTGCGCTAAGTCAAACATTGGGCATTATCGTGTTAGTTCTGCTCTTTTTCCTCTCGTTACCGATGAAACTTTGGAGATTTCTCTTGATGAATTGCCCGATATTGAACAAATTAACCAAGAACTACGACAAGTAGGCATTACTGCTATGACTCTTGGGGTGAGCATGGGTTCTCATCCCGATCAATTCAATGTTCTTGCATCAACAAATCCCGATGCGGTTCGTAGAACTATTCGTGAACTCAATTTTCAAGCTAGTGTGCTTGACAAGATGGGATTAGCTCAAGACCATACCGCTCCAATGAACATTCATGTTAATTATACTCCCAAGATGGATGAAAGTTTAGAAATTGTTGCGAGTAGATTCTTTCGTAATCTCGCTATGTGTGACGCAGGTGTTTATAATCGTCTTACCATCGAGAACGAAGACAAAGGTTTCTTTAATGTAGATAATTGCATTAAATTTAGCGACTATTTATTTGAAACTCACAAAATAAACACTCCTGTTTGTTACGACAATCTTCATGATTTTTGTAATCCATCTGAAGTCGAAAGTGTGTCATTTCAAGCTGAACGTTGTGCATATACATGGGTTAATCAAAATGATGGTGACGAACATTTCATTGCTCCTGTTTTTCATTGGTCAGAAGGTACTCCCGAAAAGCCTCGCGCTCATGCAGAATACTTCGCCCTTGGTAACTTTCCACCATGTATTGCGATTGAACCCGATAAACCTGCAAAGTGGGAATGTGAGGTCAAAGGTAAAGATAAAGCTATTGCATTGTTGCGAAAAAATATGTTTGACAAATCAGAATGTTTGGTATAGTCTTTTTATTATTGTTCTTTAAAATTTAAAATCTTCTTCCTAAGTTTGCTAGGGGAAGTAAAATATCCCAAAAAACCAAAGGGCTTGCCTTTTGTATAATCATGGGAATAACCTTGCATACCTCTTTTGTTATAGTAACTTTTGTGAGGTTAGCAAAACGTTCGCCAGCGAGCATTTGCACCTTTTTTACTTTTGCTATGATCACTTTTGTGAGGTTAGCAAAACAGTTCCTTTTCTGTTCAAAGGCACTGATGTTCTTTTGCTATGGTCACTTTTGTGAGGTTAGTAAAACAAAAATGAACATTACTCCCTGAACACAAAACACTTTTACTATGATCACTTTTGTGAGGTTAGCAAAACTATAACTCTATATATAGTAGCCAATATGACTTTTGCTATGGTAACTTTTGTGAGGTTAGCAAAACAATCCATCAACATATTTAAAAATTATTTAAAAATGAAAATCATTACTCAAAAATACGAACTCCTTCCTCTAACTAGGAATGTAAAAATTACCGACACTTCTTTTTATAAAGAATTTGTTGAGTGTAAAAAAGCACATCAAATCATTTTAAACGAAATGGTTCGTATTGCTTGTCAAATTGATCATTACGAGAATCGAGAGTTTAGGAGCGCTAAAGGTAATCCAAATTTTAATGCAATGAATCGTTTAGTGAGTAAATTCAGAACCAAGCAAGAGGGCTTGGATAATTTGCCCGAATTTTTGTTTTTTAAAAACACCAAAAGTGGGCTTAAAGCTAAACGACTTCATGCTAGTCGATACATGAATGAAGATGGTGAAAATTATGGGTATGAAATACTTAATAAATCTTATGCAAGAGATTTAAATTTTGTTAAAGATATATGCAATGAGTCTTGGTATACTAAAGGTAAATCTTTAAATTATTTTTATAGAGAATTCTTGCATGGTTTAGGTTGGAGAAAAAAAATAAACAAAAGAATGCCTATTACCCCTCGCCACATTTGTGATGGCAAAAGTATTGCGGGTGACTCTTATAAACTTGAATATAATGAGAAAGAACCTACCAAAAGTATTTTGAGATTTTTTGGTTCAA
>Ga0255753_1002470_pt1 | contig 20431 bp, 23 predicted proteins | sample 041ome_10_FD_179953 | JGI IMG/M metagenome (GOLD analysis project Ga0255753, IMG submission 179953) | Coastal salt marsh microbial communities from the Groves Creek Marsh, Skidaway Island, Georgia - 041412US metaG (version 2) | ecosystem: Environmental > Aquatic > Marine > Intertidal zone > Salt...
AGCCTGTGCCTCTACACTACTACCACTGAATAACTTGTTTACTACTGGTTGGTTTTCTGCAATTTGTCTTGCTTCATATACTTTATCTTTTGCATCAAAAAATTTGCCAAAATAACCAGCAACGTCTTCTATCTCTCTACCGGCGTCCACTGCTCTCTTTATCCCATTGAAAGCAGCATTTGCCATGCTTATTGCAGCTGCTACCTCTAACATTATTGACGCTCCCTATACAATTTAATATTTTCATTATCAGGGTCAATTAGTTTCGGTACACAATATGCTTCAAGTCTAACACTGGGTGGTTGATACCCACTATTTCTTCTTTTGCTACCTACTATAGAGTTAGCAAAGTATTTACATCTATTTATATCAACAAAATACATATCATCAGATTCTATTTCTCCGTTGACGAGTACCATTAATAGAAATACGTGTATCATTTGTATTGTCCGGATATTAGTTCTTCATGTTTGCCGCTAGTGCCTATGAGTTGTAACATAGTATTTCTATCGTTCTGCACTCTGCTAGTAGGCAAACCCTTGTCATCATAGAATGGATTGTCTTGTAAGTTTACATTATTATATTGAGCAAAAGCAGCGTTTCTTCCCATAAGGAATACTGTTAGGCTTTGGTCACCAAAACCACCAGAGTTTTTCATATCATCTGCAAACTCATCTAGGTTAGCAGCGAGTTGTTCCTCTGACATATTGTTAGCTTGTGATTCTGCTTTTGCTGTTGTTTGTTGTTCTGTTTGGCTAGGAGGGGCAACATCAAACTGGGAGAAGTTTGGTTGAACATTATTCAGTACAGCAGTTATACTTTGACCTGTTGAGAATGACTGATCTTGTTGTGCGGCAAATCCAGTATCCATTTGAGGAGTTGTTGCTTCCATCTGAAATTCTACAGTTTGTTCTTCTTCTTGTTGTGTTGTTGCCTGTTCTACAGGACTTTCTACAGCAACGGTTATTTCTGATATTGTTATTGTTGGGTCTACCATCATTTCAAAAGTAGCATCTGCAAAAGCATTGTCCATTGAAGAAAAAACTGCCATTTCATTTTGAGTAGATTCTGTCACAATAACTGCGGTTTCTTGTTCTTCTGTGACAGATATTACACTTTCGGTTTTTTGTTCTTCTGTGACAGATATTACACTTTCTGCCGACTGTTGTGAGACTGTTTGGACTGCTGCCGATTCAGCATTGTTTACTGTTGTAAGTGCTATGGATACGGCATCAATAGTTGGTCTTGTTATGGGACCTGAAATAGTCTCTTCGGTTATGAGTAAATTTTCTTCAATATTACTCATATCCTCTTCCATATGTGTAAAATCTTCTTCAATGTACTCATCTTCTAAAGCAATACTTTCGCTATCTCCTCCAAGGAGGTCGCTTTGAATTTCGATTTCTCCGTCAACAATTGATTCTTCCGATACTCCTGGCTCATCTTCGTAAACAACGGACTCGGTATAAACTTCCTCGTGTCCGTCTCCGCTGTGTAAGGCCCCTCCTCCGTCATCATAATTTTCAGTTTCATCATATCCAAAAATTCCAGGGCCTTCAGGTCCTGGTTCTTCTGTATATCCATAGAACTCTTCCTCTTCTTCGTAGCCGTAATCTATTTCTTCTTCATAACCATAATCCATTTCTTCTTCGTAACCGTAATCTATTTCTTCTTCGTATGCAAAAGGCATATCTATTTCTTCGGTATCATAAAAATCACTAATGTCATCACCAAATATAAAGTCTGTTCCGGCAGCATCTTGCGCTGCAAGTGCTCCTTGATAACCAGGACACCCTTGATCGTACAAATCGTCATATGAACATTGTTGGTCATAGTATGCTTGTTCATAGCCTTGACAGCCAGAGTCATACAATGGATCGCTTGAACACTGTTGATCGTAATAGGCTTCTTCGTATCCTGGACATTGAGGATCATTCAAAGCGTTTGAACAGTCTAGTGTGGATTCATATCCACCGTCTTGACCGTACCAAGCTCTGCCACCATTTACAGTTTGACTATAAAAGTCTATATCAAACTCAGTCACTCCATTTTGATAATATCCAAGTTGATTGACTTCGTTTTGTGTTATGTCACCTGTAGATCCTATGAATACACTATGCTGTGTTATATCAACCTCATCATATAAAAAGTCAAATGAACCATCGGGCCACAGGTCTACTTGAAAGGTGTTTTTATTGTCGTTATAAAATTCGTTGACATTATACCAAAGAAAAGAGGAACCACCTTCGTCTGTTCGATAATAATAACCATCATCAGGTGTAAGGTTTCTATCTACTAAATCAGTCCACAGAGGAGCAAGCATAAAGCTAAATTGATCCCCTTGATATGACTGCCAATTAGATAATTCCATACCAGAACAGCACATAGAATTTCCGGTATTCCAATTACCGAATTGTGTTGTGGGATCGTACAGAATAATAACACCGTTACTACTCATCCAAGCATCAGTGAATATTCCGCCATAGTAAGGAAAGGTATGTCCTAAAGAAACGTGAAAGGTGCCATCATCGACACCCTCCATTACTTTGGTCATACCATCTGGACTTAGCCAATCAGCATCCGCATACGCGTTTATGCTGAATAACGCTAATAGTGCAAAGAGAACCTTTTTCATTGAGGTCTGTTCGGTGATTCGGTTACACGGCCGCGCTCAACATCTCTTTCTTTGATGCCGGGAATGTCAGCAAGGTTTTCTTCCCATGCTTCACCTGCTTCATCACCTATCATACCTTCGTATGGGCAAGGAGTACCTGCCATTTTCATAGCTGTCCATACACGGTCATCTTGACACATGAGGGCTACAGCTGCTACACGCATTCCCATATCGTACATTGTCTTGCTCAGTTTGATTCTTTCACAGTTGGTATCAGTAATTGATTTACCACCTGAAATACCAAATATCTGAGTTTGTACTGCACCACTTACACCTGTTGTACACAAGTCTTGCGAATACGAACTACCAATACTAGGAGCAATAGCAGAAGGAGGAGGCGACTCAATCTTTTGATTGATGTTCTGAGTCTGGGTACTCTCGCTTACATTTCTGTTTTCATTTATATTATTATTAGTGTTAGTAGTGGTAGCAGTGCTATTACTCTCGCTTACACTTTCATTAATGTTTCTGTTGGTATTGTCACTTGTGGTGTTGTTGTTATTATTATTTGTATTGACAGCAGTGCTATTACTTTCCACGGTATTGATATTGGTATTAGTGCTCTCACTTGTGGAAACATTTACATTTGTATTGTTGTTAGTGTTAGTAGCATTGAGTGTCGTGTTATTAGTGTTGGTATTGTTGTTGGTGTTATTAGACGTACTAGTGCTAATATTTGTGTTGGTATTGTTGTTGGTGTTATTAGACGTACTAGTGTTAGTATTTACATTATTATTGTTATTGGTGTTATTACTTGTACTAGTAGACGTATTTACGTTATTATTGTTGTTGGTGTTTGTATTATTTGTACCCCCAGATAAAATATTATTGTTGGTATTGACATTTGTATTGGTACTAACAGACGTACTAGTGCTAGTATTTACATTATTATTGTTATTGGTATTGGTACTGGTAGAAGTGCTGGTACTGGTATTAGTGTTGGTGTTGTTATTAGTATTGTTAGATGTTACATCCGATGTTGAACTTGTGGTACCACTGGTCTCCACGTAAGTTGTTGAATCGAAATTACCATCTGCATCATTCTCTACTTGTCCGTATAATAAATTTGGCATCAAAAGCATGACAAACGCTATGAAGCGTTTCATGGACTTTCCTCTTTTTGTTTTATTTCTTAAGCTACGCGCTTAACTTCTATCTTGTGTTTTCTTTTAGTTGTAAACTTATATTCACTATCTGCATGATGCACTCTACGGCTTACACCCTCTTTTGCATAACCAACTCCCATAATCAAAAGTGGTTCACCTTGGAGGCCAATAATATCTTTCATTTCATATTGGTTATAACACAAGCAACACCCACTTCTATAACCCATCATGTTAGACACAATATTACAATAACCTGCTGCAATACCTACTGCCATATCTGTGTCACGCTGTAGAGTGTTGTGTGTTTCGCCACCCCATGCCGGATGTTGTTGTTCGCCTAAATCGGAATTTTTTTCAAATACCAATACAAGATTAGCAAGTGTTTGTGGATTGGTTTGAGACTTTACACCTTCGTCAGTAAAGATAACACCAAAACCTTCAGTCTTGTTATGAATTTTTTCAATAAGATCTCGGTTAGTGATAGCATGAACCTTGTAGAAGGGTCTGTTTTGTTTACTAGGACACTGTGTTACAGATTCTAAAATCAGATCAACATCTTCTTGTGGGATTTCTTTACTGAGATCCCAGTTGCGTTGAGTGTGTTGGCTTCTGTGAATGGCCTTTTTTAAATCTTTGTTAGTAAAAACCTTGGTTTCCATCATTTTTCCTCTTGGTGGGTTTTATACTATTTATAAGTCTTTGATTTATATAGGCCAAAAAATGCTTGACAATCCGGTAATTATCTGTCATAATATGGGAGTATTACAAATGAGGAATTGGCCATGTTTTTAGATCTATCCGCAAATAACAGATATCGTCCACGCCGCAAACCTAAAAAAGCAAAGGGTCCTGTACTTGAGAAGTATACTCCGCCTCCGTTTCAGGCATATACTCCACCGCCCAATCCTAATTACCGTGAGACCCCTAACTACCCTAGCGTCACCTCTAGTAGCGCTATAAATACCTCGAAGCCCGAGCGTAAAGAGTACACAGGTACGCTTGTCAAGGGTATTGCAACAATGCACAAGTCTAATGCTGTTCCTATTATAAATGATGAAGAAGCAAAAGACATTTCGAGGATGAGGCGTGGATAATCATGTAGAACTTGATATTGACATTAGAGATGTAAGTGATGAATTAGCACAGAGCATTTTTAAGACACTATCAGAAGAACTGATTGTTGTTATTCCAAAACAATCAACCAACAATATTTACCTATCAAGGCTTATACACAAGATGAGTCGCATTGCCAACTACAACCAAATGATTTGGAATAGGCACGGTGATGTGATAGGCCTGCCTGAGGAGTTTGTAGACCCCACTGACGTAGATGCTTATCCCTGCCAGCGCGTCACTGGGGGAAAAACGGATAAGGGATTACATGGAGGTATTTTTCCTACAGGCGAACTCAAGTGGCACGCCAATCTAAACGGACCAACACGAGCAGACGGTGTAGCATTACAAGGCATTGATGATGTTGTTGGTACTGAAACTCAATGGCTGAATACTGCTCGAGCATTAGAAGAAATGCCTGCCGAACTCAAGCAGAAACTTGAAGGAGTGAAGTGTAAATATACTTACACGGCTGCTAGTAAGTGGGCCGATGAACCACCTGAGTATCAGCTAAGATATATGTCACAAAATACCGAAGAGTATGAGATGTATATCTTACAGGAGAATATCGCAGGTGTCAAAGGATTATATTGGTATCACAATAATGACCTTGTTACCGAAGCAGACTTTTATGATGAACTCATGGAGTATCTGTATCAAGACAAGTTTATTTACCGACATTTTTGGGATTATGGTGACATAGTTTTGAGCGATCAACTATTGACATTACACCGTCGGCCATTGTATAATAGTGACATATTAGAAAAACGAGTATTACACCGGTATACGTTTCCGATAAGCAACAGAGACGACCCGGAATGGATTTTAAGGAGGAATAGTGTCTAAGTTTTTAGTTGGAGTTTTGACTACAAGAGACGCAGAGAAAGCAAGAAGATGTATAGACTCAATAGACTGTAAAGATGTAGATGTTGTGGTTATTGTAAACTCTCCCGACCCAGAATATTTAAAAAAGGTTGAGGAGAGTTGTTCTGGCTATACTGTAATCGAAACAGAGTGTAACGGAACACCTGGCAGAGGCAAGAATAGTGTTTTAGATTATTTTATACAGCAACGCTATGAATATCTATTGCCTATTGACGGTGATGATTATTACAATCAAGGCAGCATAAAGCAGCTTGTAAGATATGTGAGAATGTTAGAACCTGAACATAAGCCCGATGTCATAGGTCAGTTGAACAATAAAATGACATATGGCGGTAAAGAAACTGAATGGAAAGATTTTTCTAAAAATATGTCAGGTTCCACATTTGCTGCTAAATCGAGACCTAATTGGAGAATGTTAAGACAGTTGAATAAATTAACCGATGAAATACTGCCTTTCAACAGGTTTCTTCTGTTATCATCTCACGCAGCAAAAAGTTTTCGTTACAATGAAGAATTAAAAGCAGCTGATGATTATTTAGCAATGTTTGAACTATACAGTCAGACACCTGGAATAAATTATTTTTTACTTAAAGACGAAACTTTTTATATGTATGATCTTGAAGAAGGAGGTACACTCCATGCCTTTGTTAGTGAAGACAATACAGAAAATATGATTTCATTTTTTGAGAAAGTTGGATCTTTAGACTTTACTTATAGTGTTGTTACCCATATAGGAAAACTTACAGATGATTAAGCCTGAATATATTGTTGCGTGGATGAATTTTATTAGAAACCATCCTGAAGATAAAAGATTTTTGGAATGCTTTTGGGAAAGTCAGATAAAAAGCAAGAATTTTCTTATCAATGAAATTAAAAAATATGATCCTAAAAATGTAGTAGTGTTTGGCGGCTGGTATGGTGTGTTCGCTCAAATGTTAGAAAGCTATATTGAGGGTTTAGAAAGTATCACTACTTTAGATAACGACCCAACCTGTTGGGAAATATTTTCTCAGATTGATGTTGGTTACAAAATTAACATGGTTATTGAATGTATGTCTAAGTTTAAAGAATATGACAACATAGACATGGCTATAAATACTAGCACAGAACACGTATTGCAAGATGTTTACGATGGTTGGTGGGAAAATATTCCTACTGGTATGCGTTATGTTATACAAGGGAATAACTTTGATTCTATAGATGAACACATAAGGTGTGCTGATAACCTGGATATTTTTTTAGAAATAAACCATGTTAAAGATCCTATAATGACTGAAGTTATTGATTGTAATGGTTTTGAAAGATATATGGCGATAGCTATTAAATGAGTGAAATTATAATAAGTGATAAACTTGATGAAGTAAGCCCTTCTTTTTGTTTAGCCAAATGGAATATGGTCAGTCTTCACCTGACAAACGGCAAAACACACAGTTGCTACCACAATCCTACACACGACATTCCTGTTGAGGGTTTACAGGAAAATCCAGGCCTGCTGCACAATACTGAAAGAAAAATAATAGAACGTAAAGAAATGCGAGAAGGCATACGTCCTAAAGGATGTGAGTATTGTTGGAAGATTGAGGATAGCGGGCATAAAAGTGACAGGCATTACAGAAGCTCTGAAAACTGGAACTTACCTGACTTTGATAAAATAGCTTATGGTGATTTAGACGAAACAATCACCCCAGCTTATATCGAGGTAAATTTTAATCAAGCGTGTAACTTCAAATGTATGTATTGCAGTCCTCATTTAAGCACAACGTGGGAAGATGAAATAAAAAAATATGGACCATATAAAGTTAATGGAATAGAACACAATAATATTATAGCATTGGAACGTGGTGGTCTGATGCCTAAGAAAACATCACAAAAAGAAAATCCATACGTACAAGCATTTTGGAAATGGTGGCCTGAGGTTTATCCTAATTTGAAAATATTTAGAATGACCGGCGGCGAACCATTGATGGACAAAAATACCTTCAAAGTTTTAGACTATGTTAGAGAACACCCGAATTCAGATTTAGAATTGAGTGTTACAAGCAACATGTGTCCTCCTACACAAGATCTTTTTGAAAAATTCTTAGGAAAGATAAAAGAAATTGAAAAGATACAAATATGGCACGACCCTAACAAATTTAATCCGAATAGTGGTAATTATCATTATGTTAGTCCTGCTATAAAACACTTGCTTATGTTTATAAGTGTCGATAGTGTTGGCAAACAAGCTGAGTATATGAGAACAGGATTAGACTTTGATAGACTACACAGCAATCTTTTAAAACTTTTAGACGAGACAAATGGTTGTACAGTCACTTTCATAAACACATTCAATTTATTAAGTATCCCTAATTTAAGAGGATTTTTAGAATGGGTGTTAGAGTTGAGACAACGGTACAGCCATTCTAATCAGAGAAAAATAGAATTACAAGTTCCTGCTAGTGATGGTCGTAAACATCCTAATTTTGTAAGACCCAAAACACAAAAAATTATGTTTGATATTCCTTTACTTAGAAGTCCAATATGGTTCAATATAAGATTAGGTAATAACAATGAATATTTACTCAATACAATGAAAGAAAATATTCACTTTATGGAACAGAATAAAACTAAAGGAAATTTTACAGGATTTGAAGACTGGGAAATTGATAAGTTAAGAAGAAATTTAGATTTTATGACAGACCCAATGACTGATGAACAAAGAAATGATGTAGGAAAAACCTTTGTTGAATATGTAGACGAAATGGATAGAAGAAGGGGTACTAGTTTTAAAGACACCTTTCCTGAATTGATAGAACTGTATGAGGCATACAAAAATGACACGTAAAGCAACTGAAGATTATTTAGAATTTAAGAAAAGAATGATTGATTCTATTAGTCCTACATATTGTGCTGCTAAATGGTATAATGCTACTATATGGTTGGGACATGGGCAGTCAACAAGCTGTCATCACCCACCTGCCCACCACATAGATGTAAAAGAACTTGAAAACAATCCTTCAGCCATTCACAATACGAAACACAAAAAGAAAATGCGTAAAATGATGCTTGAGGGTGTTCGCCCTAATGAGTGTGAATACTGCTGGAAGGTTGAAGACATTGGCAGAGATAACATATCTGATCGAGTATATAAAACAGAAATTTTTAAAGACGAAGATATTATTGCTACTAGTAAAATGGATTGGCAAGAAGATGTGATGCTTAAAACTTTAGAAATAAGTTTTGATCGTACTTGTAATTTTGCTTGTTCTTATTGTAACCCAGGGTTTTCTACTACATGGGTAAAGGATATTAAAAAGTTTGGTCCATATGTCAATATTCAAAGTGATGGCAGGGGACATTTTATAGATGATGCTCCTTTTGCAAAATCAGTTGGAAAAACAGATGAAGAAAACCCATACATACAAGCATTTTGGCGTTGGTGGGATGAGGGGCTAAAAGATAATTTAGAAGAAATAAGAATCACTGGTGGCGAACCTTTGATGGCAGGTTCCGTCTGGAAGTTGTTCGATTGGTATAAAGATAATCCAAATTCAAAACTTAGATTTGCTATGAATAGTAATCTTGTACCTAAGAATGAACTCATGGATAAACTTATTAAAGTGTCACACTATGTTCCTCAGTTTGAGGTTTACACTAGCAATGAGTCTTTAGGCGAACATTCTGAATATATCCGTGACGGTATGGTTTATACCCAATGGAAAAGTAATATTGAGAGATTGATTACTGAAGGTAATTTAAAAAAGCTTCATATGATGATGACAATTAACAGTCTTTGTCTTGCTTCTATAACTGAGTTTATGGATGATATGCTAGATTTAAAACGAAAACATGGTAGTGAGTATCCTATTATGACATTGAACATATTGCGTTTTCCTAGCTTTCAAAGCGCTGCTATACTACCGGAAAATATTAAAACATTTTATAAAGAAAAACTAGAAACTTGGTTGAAATATAACATGGAAAAAAATGAACTGGATTGTAAAGGTATTCCTCTGTTGTCACATATGGAGCAAGCTCATATCCAGCGTTTAATTGATTATCTAGATGTTATTAAGACACCTCACAAACAAACAAGTGAAAGAACAAAATTGTATAATGATTTTAAAAACTTTTATCATCAGTATGATATAAGAAGAGGAAAGAAATTTGTTAAAACCTTCCCAGAAATTTTTGTGAAATGGTTTGATAGTATTATAGCCGTAATTCCTAGCGAAGAAGAAATTACATCTAAAGTATATGTAATAGACACAGGATTAAAAGATCGCAGCGGAAAACATTCTACTGAAGAAGGTGGTTATATCAGTGATGAACTTTTAGACTCTAGTTTAGATGGTTCCGGGCTTGTTGATGAAGAAGGCGGATATATTAGCAGTGAAATTTTAAATTCTGGAACCGTTGATGAAGGTAAAACCTAAATGGAAAGACGGTAAAATATTACCCGATTCTCCTAATAAAACATTTTGTATGGCCCCTTGGACTCATACTTATATTTCTCCGCAATCAGAACGTAGAATGTGTTGTGCTTCCCGTGAAGAGCATATGTTTCAAAAACAATATATTGATGCTAGTAATGATGAAAGCACCGGTAAATTTAAAGACTCTGGCACCATACAAGATTACAAACCTATTTCACTGAAAGAACATTGGAATAGTGAATACATGAAAGACATTCGCCGGCGTCTTATGGCTGGTGAAAATATACCTCAATGTGCTGTATGTAATGATAATATTTTAAGCCAAAGCAATTACCGAGGATGGTTTACTGGGCGTCTTTTTCAGGATTATATTGACAGAGCCTTTGAAGAAACAGATGACTCCGGTCATACTACAATGAAACCTATCAGTTTCGATTATCGGGTCAGTAATCTATGTAACTTCAAATGTCGCATGTGCGGAGAACAATTAAGTAGCACTTGGGAAGCAGAGAAAAGAAAACACGGACACTGGAACCCAAAAGATCAACCTTTCATGGTACCAGAAAATAAAAAGATCATACAAAAATTTCAGAGAGAGGTAGTTGAAGAAGAATTTTGGCAAGCAATCTGTGAAGGAATAGTAGAAGAAATTTATTGGGTTGGCGGCGAACCATTAATGTATGATATACATTGGAATAGTATGGATAGGCTTGCTCAAGATAAAAATCTCAGTAAAGTACATTTACGTTATAATAGTAATCTGAGTAGAGTGCGATTTGGTGAGCATTATTTGTATGATTGGTTACCCCAAGCAAAAGATTGGACAATGTGTGCGAGCATTGACGGCACAGAAGAAATAGGCGAGTTTATTCGTAGTGGATTGAACTGGAAAGAGTGGGATAAAAATTTTAGAGAGGGTGTTGCTTTACCTGGAGGTAAAGATAAAATGTTGTTAGATCTAACATTAACAGGACCCGGCATGTTTGGTTTAAAGAAATATTTAGACTACGCACTAGAACTAGATGTTAGTATTGTCACTAAAAGAATGTATGCTTTTCATCCTGATATTGTGTTTAGCATGATGGCGTGGCCTAGAAATATATTAAATAGAATTATACAAGACAATCTCGATTACATCAAACCGAGAGCAACAGAAAAGCAGTGGTCTCTAGTTACAGAACTTGAAAATATGTTGGTGTCACCTACCTTTCAAGAACAGTGGCCCGAACAAGCAGAAGTACAATTTTATAAAGGTAGGCGTTGGCAGAACACATTATCTGACATAAGAGCTAAGGAGTGTTCTCTTAGAATAGAAGACATCTATATTAAAGACACTGAATTGTATGAATGGTGGATGAGAAGTGATTCAAATAATATTATATTTCTCGGTTAAACTACTTGGAGTAGATTTAAATGAATGATAAATTATGTGTGCTACCTTTTACACATTTAGCAACACACCCTAATGGTAATGTTAGTTTATGTTGTGTTAGTGACCATGTCAATTGTGCTAGTCATGCTAAATTCACAGATGGTCGTTTTCAAAACTTGTTATCACTAAATAACAATTCGCTTGATGAGATATTTAATTGCGATTTGTTCAAAAAAACAAGATTAGAAATGTTAGAAGGAAAAGAACCTTATCCTTGTCGCCGTTGCTATGAAGAGGAGAGTAAGGGTATAATGAGTAAAAGGGTGAGAGAAAATGCTCAGTATTTAGATTCCGCTCAAGACATTATTGCAAAAACAAAAGAAGACGGCACCTTAACTCCTGAATTTACCTTTATTGAGTTACGCCTCGGTAACATATGCAACTTGAAATGTCGTACTTGTAATCCTGTAAGCTCCAGTAAGTGGGTTGTAGAGTATAAAAAACTAAATGAAGATTTAACCTTTGTTACTGATTATTCTAAAGTCGGAACGGGTGTTTGGTTTGAGGATGATGCTTTTTGGGAAGAGTTGGCTAAACATAGTTCTAGGTTAGAAACTGTATATGTAAACGGTGGCGAGCCTACAATGGTTGAAAAACATTTTAATTTTTTATATCGTTTAATAGATTTAGGATTAAATAAACAAGTAAAGCTTTGGTACAGTATAAATTTAACGAACTTACCTGAAAGGTTACTAGATCTTTGGAAACAATTTAAATCAGTAGACGTGTATGTTAGTATTGATGATCTTAAAGAAAGAAACGAATATATAAGAACTGGTAGTAAGTGGGACGAGGTGCTAAACAATCTTATTGAACTAAGAAAGACCGAGTTTAATCTTAGCATATGTCAGACGGTTAGTATATACAATATATTCTATATAGACGAGTTTTTTAATTATATGAAAGATATTCCCATTCATATCAATTGGTGTTACGATCCTGATTTTTTACAACCTTGGATTCTCCCACAAAATGTAAAAGATATTATTTTAGAAAAAATTAATAATTGTGAATATATGGCTCCCAATAATAAAGACAATATACGAGAAACATTGAAAAAACCTTCTGATGAAAAACTGTTACAACAATTTAAAGAATACAACAACAAATTAGATGAATATAGACAAACTAAATTTGCAGATGTGTTCCCTGAACTAGCGAAATTAATATGAGTTTTAATAAAAATATACCTGAGAAAATGCAGCATAGTTTTTGTGCTGCTAAATGGCATTGGGTCACTTTACATTTTGGTATGAAAAGTAATCATAGTTGTTATCACCCAGAACCTAAACATTGGTCTTTAGATGATATAAAAGATAATCCGGGTGGCTTACACAATACCAAATGGAAAAAAGAACAAAGAAAAATGATGCTGTCAGGAGTTAGGCCACCTGAATGTCATTATTGTTGGAACTTTGAAGACATTGATAATGATATTATAAGTGACAGAAAAAACTTTTCTTCTTCTGCTGGTATGTTTGGTAGTGATATACCTAATATTGTAAAGATGACCGGTGATGAGAATATCAATCCTAGATATATAGAAGTTAGTTTTAATCATAGTTGCAATCTTGCGTGTAGTTACTGTAGCCCGGGACAAAGCAGTAGGTGGCACGAAGAAATTAGAAAGCACGGACCATATCCTGTAGATGATATGACAGTTAAGGTAATACACGAACATATACCCGAAGAAGAAAACCCTTATATTGAAGCATTTTGGAAATGGTTGCCTGAATGTTATCCAGAACTTAGAGTATTGAGATTGACAGGTGGTGAGCCTTTAATGAGTAGTAGTGCTGACAAGTTGTTGGATTATGTATCAGAGGCTCCTAAAAATGGTAATTTAGATTTTGCTTATAATACAAATCTATGCACTCCGGACAGGCGAATAACTCATTTAATTAAAAAGGCAAAAGAAATAATGCCAAAAGTAAGAGAGTTTAGAGTGTATACTAGCTGCGAAGCCTTTGGTGAACAGGCAGAATATATTAGATATGGTTTTGATTGGGATAAATGGAAAAAAAATACGAGACGAGTTTTAGAAGAAGGTATATCAGTCAGTGTTATGTGCACCTTTGGACTTTTGAGTGTTGTTAATTTCACCAAGTTTATAGAACAAATTTTTTCATGGCGAGAAGAAGGACTTCCGATAAAATTTAATGTAGCAACTTTGGTAAATCCTAACCATTTTGATGTTAGGTTGTTGCCCGATGAATATGATTTTTATGTTGAAGATATAAAAAAATATTATAATGAAAACATAAATAGATTTGAGAATCAAGAACAAAGGACTATGGAAAACTTATTTAAATTTTGTTCAAATAAGGACTACAAAAGTAAGCAAGAGATAGAGTATTTGAGGAGAGAATTTTCAAAATTTTTCCATGAATACGATAGAAGAAGAAATTTAAATTTTGTTAGCGCCTTTCCCGAATTAATAAATTTATATAAAGACGACAGGAATTTGATACATGTTAGATCAATCTAAAATTAAAAGAATAGTTGCATACGGTTGCAGTTTTACTGCCGCAACCGAAACTGCTGAGGCAGAAATGTGGGGTATATCTGAAGAAGAGCTGACCTCTTTAAAAGAAAAATATCCTTACGCTGGTGAAGAATATCGTAAAATAGAAAAAGAGGCTTCCTTAAAAATTGAGAAAGACTATTTAACCTGGCTTGATATGAAACAAACCAGAGAGTATCATAACTCTTATATTAAGTTTCTAGCCGATAAAATCGGAGTACCCTGGGTAAACAAAGCCCGCCCCGGCTCTTCAAATAGAAATTCAATTTTTAGACTTAATTTTGATCTTTTTGAGAATAACTTAGAACCGGGAGATTTAGTAATTATCGGCTTGACTACTCCAGAAAGACTTTTTTGGCTTCAATCTTTTAGTAAAGTTGAAGATAGGCATAGAGTTCTTAATTATTCAGAAAATGAACAAGGTGATCCGGCAATTGAAGATAGATTAAACAAAGAGTTTAACCCAATTAGTTCCTTGTACGAGTTGTATCATACTGTTAATTATCTGGACAGTTTGAGTAAACAGCTTGAAGAAAAAGGAATAACTTTAATACAGATACCAGTTATAAACAATGTAGTACAGTTATTGAACAAATGTCGCAAGTATGTTGATAGCCAAAGACATATTCCGTATGATAAAGAAGGTTATGACCCCGATAAGATTTTAGCAATGTTTGAATCATTAACAGACCTCAATAGTTTTTACAATATTTGGTCTATGTTCGATGTGGATAAAATGATTACTAAGGGTGATCCAAGGATACACGGGTTTAGACATCCGAAGAAAATTGCACACCAAGATTATGCCGATTATCTTTATGACGTATTGATTTTAGAAAAATTTGAAAACCCACCTTCGAGCGTAAATGGAGGTGTTCCTTTTACTGCAATGACACTCAAACAAAAACTTGAGAATTTAAGATTACAGGATCCTTTTATTTATGATTAGTTGGGGAGCAAGTGCAGGTTTCCATGATGCTTCTTTAACAGTTGTTAAAGATGATGTTATAGTTTTTGCAGCGCATTCAGAAAGATACAGTAGAATTAAAAACGATAAGAATCTTTCACCGGGATTAGTAAGAGCAGCTTTGGAGTTTGGGCAACCTGATATTATATTTTGGTACGAGAATCCTTTGCTTAAAGCAACCCGTAGAATGTGGTCAGGTCAAAAGAACTGGTATACAAATCCTAGAAAATATTTTAATCAAGTAGGATACGATTTCAAATGTCCTATTGAATGGGGCAACCATCACAGGTCACATTGGGCTGCTGGGTATTATACGAGACCTAGTGACTTTGCTGAATGTGCAACACTTGTTGTCGATGCTATAGGTGAATGGACGACTGCCTCAATTTGGAATAATGACAAAAAAGTTTGGTCGTCACGATATCCAAAATCTTTAGGACTTTTTTATACTGCTTTTACTGACAGGTTAGGTCTTAAGGGAAACGAAGATGAATACATTCTCATGGGCATGGCTGCGTATGGTGATCCGAATAGATTTTATGACGAACTAACTGAACTAGCACATTCGGGTAAGAATTTTCACAGAGGTGCTAGATGGTGGAAGCCTGAATTAACCGAGTCAGATTATTTTGATGTTGCGGCTGCTGTACAGAAAGTGTTTGAATCCCATTTACATGGATTGTTATCAAAAACAAAAGAACTCACTGGAAAAAAGAATTTAGTTTACATGGGCGGGTGTGCCCTAAACTGTCTTGCCAATAGACTTATCTCTAGTTATTTTAAAAGACATTGGATTATGCCTAATCCCGGCGATGCGGGTTCTTCACTAGGTGCCGTTCTTGCAGGACTAAAAAAATCAATAAATTTTAGAACTGCATTTCTCGGACATAACATTGAAGGAGAATATCCGGTTGACAACCTACTACAAGAACTGTTAGAATATGGGATAGTAGGAGTAGCAAATGGTAAAGCAGAGTTTGGACCAAGAGCATTGGGAAATCGTTCACTTCTTGCTGATCCTAGAGGTCAAGAGATGAAGGACAAAGTTAATAAAATTAAACAACGACAAGAGTTTAGGCCTTTTGCTCCTGTTATAAGACAGCATGACGTTGCTGACTTTTTTGAAGTTGATAAGTTTTTTCATTCGCCATATATGCAAGAGGTTGTAAAATGTAAACATCCACATTTGTTTCCTGCAATCGTTCACAAAGATGGCACTAGTAGGGTGCAAACAGTGACATACGCATCAAATCCAGGTCTTTATTTACTTTTGACACGTTGGTATGAAGAAACAGGGTGTCCTATGTTACTGAATACAAGTCTGAACATAAAAGGTCAACCTATCGTCAATACTTCTTCAGATGCCAGTCAATTTGCGGATTATTATGGAGTAAAGGTGTATTAATGGCATTGTTTTATGAAATAATATATGAGAATGGAAAAACATTAAGATACAAAATAGAAGACACCCCTGTTGCAAAAATTTGGGTTGAAGTTACTAAAGAATTTCTAGATAACCCCAATTGTCGTGTTTATGAAAATCAATGGTACCACGGCATTTATAATTTGAAAAAAATAAAGTTAGTTTGGAATAGAATGTTGACACTTATTGATAGGTGGAATCAAAGCAAATTTTCAAACGGCAGAAAATTATCAATGCCTTTAGAATATGATGAAAACAAAGATTATAGAGATCTTTTGAATAGATTACATGAAACATTCCATAGGTTTGAAGAAGAAATAAGAGAAAAGGGTATTATGATGGAAAGTTATGATGCTGATCCATTACAACAGTTGAATGTAGATATACATACTTTAGAATCTTGTCTTTATCATAAAGAGAAAAATAAAGTAACCGCTGGTTTTTATCTAGAGGGTCTTTATCCACCAAAAGTACATAAGATTGAAGATCCTTCTTTATATCAGAATTGGACTGCCCCACTAAACACTTCCGGGCTATATTTAGGTTATCATACGATAGGTAAAAATTTAGAAATGTGCTACTTATCTAATGATGTAGAGTTGATAGAAAAAGATATGGTTCGCCCCCAACTGTATATTTCTAACGAAGTCGTATTATTTTTCAAAGACAATACTTCTGACATGATCTCATATTCTGAGTATTTTGAAATAATTAAAAATTGGGTCATAGAAAATAAGTTAGAAAAATATATAGATTTGACTGATCCCAAACATACTGTGGGGAGTCCTTTGTTGGGTAAATTGGTGACTGAAATGACTGTAGAAGAAGCCGATACTTTTTTATGGGATACCAAAGTAGTTGCATCTAGGTTTGTTGAGGAATAAATAACTTTATTATGGGACAAGTAATACCTTTCAAACGAAAGCCCAAAATACCTGAAGCTAAAGTAGTAGGTCACAGAATATCATTCTACACAGATGAGGAAATAGACATAACACTTTTAGCTCTTAATATGTATGGGTTTGATAAACTAAGATATACAGTGGAAACTATGAAATCTCTAGATCCTTTGTATATAAAATCCTGTTTAAACAAACTTAAGCAAAGTGATCTCATATCCTCTCTTGGTAGGAGAGTAATAAATATGATTATTAATAACATGGAGGAAATACGTGATGCCAACTAAGTTTAAACCATCTGTTGTAATTGCTGAAAAACAAAGCAATGGCACTATTAAGAAAAGAAACCAACACTTTTATATGAAGAATACTTCTACAAAGGACATTGTGGAAATGTATGAAAAGTCTAATACTTTACCAAAAATTAAAGACAAGCTCAAAAAAGAACTCGTTAGACGGGGTGTATTAGATGCCAGTATATAGTTTTCGTAACAACGAAACAGGTGAAGAATATGATAAGATTATGTCTTGGGATGCAAAGGTTGAATATCTAAGCGAACATCCAGAAATTGAATCAATCATCACCGGTGCACCAGGACTTGTATCAGCCACGGGTGACCGCACAAAACCACCATCAGGCTTCAAAGAAGTATTATCCAGAATTGCTGATGCAAACCCTAACAGCGCACTCGCAAACGACTATGGTAAGAAAGACCATAAGTCTGTTAAGATCAGAGAGACTGTGCAAAAACAAACTGCGAAAATATTAGGGGACGAGTAATATACATTTGAAAAAAATAGCCGTTCATTTGGGACACAATAAAGAGTACACTCTTATAGTAGACCTATTTGATAACAGAGTGGCTAATAGAATATGGGAAATGGTATATAATGCAAATAAAATAGATTTTATATCACAGACACAGTTTTATGAATTTGGCGAAACAGAAGAAGAAATAGAATCTAAGTTACAAGAAACAGTTGAACATTTAAAAGCATATTTACCAGATTACTTTAAAGAAACAGATGATCTAAATCGACTACACGAAAATTTTCCTGATCTATTACCACAAGAGACAGATAATGAAATTAGGCATTGGTTGAGTATGTTTAATTATCATTTACATCATTTAGAACGAAAGAGAAGTGTTTACAAAACTAAAAGGCAGTTTTTATTTTCTACATACCTGCCGACTGAGCCATTGGAGCTAGCGGATTATGATTTATTTACTCCGAGTAAAAAAGAAAACACTGTCTACATGAATTACCCGCATGTGGGAAAACATATCATGGAACTTGTGGGAGATGCTGATGCGGATGTTCCACCGGAGCATATTGTACCTACCAATCATATTAAAGCGGACTTATTATTTCACCTAGAAAAAGACTTTTGGGTGGGCCAAGAAAAAGAAGTTATCTCACATGTAAATGAGTGGCTTGTCAATATAGAACAAAAGTTACCATATCCAATAGGAGACAAGAGACTAGCAATAGGACACATACCTATAGGAAAAGTTGACCCAGACATAAATATGATAACAAAACATCAATTTGTAAACAGCATAGAGGCATTATAGGAGGAAACTAATCTATATTATGATTCTTTAACTTTAACCAACTACCATAGGATTTACGTATGGCTAAAAAGAATCTACGCTTAGTGTTAGATGATAAAAAAAATTCTGTTGGGAATATCATTATTGACGACCTAATTAGAATAGAAGCAAAGACCGAAAATCAAGGCCAGTTTATGTCACAGTACGATCATAAACCGGCCTTTTTGCTACATGGTTGTGCTGGAACAGGCAAAACTTTTATTGCACTTTATAGAGCATTAGAAGAAGTTATGGAAGGTAACACAAAAAGAGATCAAGTAATTATTGTTAGATCTGCTGTGCCTTCCCGTGAAATCGGACACTTACCTGGTGACCAGGATGATAAAACTGAGGTCTATAGCGCCCCTTATCAATCAATTTGCCAAGAATTATTCCCAGGAAGATTTATGGCATATAAGCGATTACTTGAAAGTCAATATGTGGAGTTTATGTCTACATCTTTTGTTAGAGGTATTACACTTGATAATTCAGTTATCATTGTAGATGAATGTCAAAATCTAAATGATATGGAAATCAATTCTATTATGACAAGAGTAGGTAGTAACACTAAAATAATATTTTGTGGTGACTTTAGACAGACCGACCTTAACAAAAGGAACGATATGTCAGGTATGAAGAAGTTTATGGCCACTGTTGATAATATGCCATCCTTCTGTAGTATTGAGTTTGGAACTGAAGATATTGTCAGATCTAAGCTAGTCAGGGAGTATATTGAGGCCAGAATGAAGTTTGAGGACGAATATCCTCTAAGTGCTTGATTTATAAGCGCTTTTAATTTCTCCAATAAAATCAAGCACTTACGTCAGAAATGGCCTAAGTGCTTGTTTTCCTTAGGCCAAAAAGTGCTTGACTTTTTCGTAAAAGGCTGTATAATAAGCATTATAAAATGAAAAAACAAGCTGTGAGGGCTTATATTATGAGTAGCAACGTAGTAAAATATCAAGAGCTAATAGTTAGCTTTCAAAACGCAGTAAACAATCCTGAGAATTTAGATGAGCGCGGTGAAGTCAATTGGAACTTTGTGGATGCTGATATTCACCTTGATGCCGGTGATGCGGGCTTGACATTGCCTGAGGATTATCATATAATCTTTAATGAACTCGCTGATGAATTTGAATCAACCCTACTTATGGAGCGTTGCTAATATGTGGAACTTAGAAGGTATGCGTGTTAAAGGTCTTTATCTTAGCGGTGACCAGCCCGTCAGTGGGCTTGTAACCCACAGCCGTGTTGAGTACGGCGGTAACGTATCTCATCATGTCAAGCTCGACAAGGGCTTTCAGTGGAAAGGTTCCACTAACCGTGTTGTTGTCAGCCGTGAAGCTGGCGACACTGTAATTGTTGACCACAAGTATATTACGGAGGTGCGTGACTAAT
>Ga0255753_1002471_pt1 | contig 20423 bp, 39 predicted proteins | sample 041ome_10_FD_179953 | JGI IMG/M metagenome (GOLD analysis project Ga0255753, IMG submission 179953) | Coastal salt marsh microbial communities from the Groves Creek Marsh, Skidaway Island, Georgia - 041412US metaG (version 2) | ecosystem: Environmental > Aquatic > Marine > Intertidal zone > Salt...
TAGTGGTTCTTTAGTTTTTAGATGAAAATGATAGATAGCCTTCTGCTGTTCAGGCTCTAGTGAATGAATGACAGCGTGTAATACTTCTACTTTCTTTATCTCTCCTGCATGAAACATATCCTCAAACACATCATTGGTAGATTCACCGCCAGTTGCTAGAAATGCAGACTTTTTAGGATAACCTAGCTCTGCTATCTCAGCCTTATCACTTCTCATATAGCGTACCCACAACTCCAACAAATGCTTTAGCTCATCTAGTTTCAAGATAAATCCTCCACTTTAACTTCCCATTTTCTACCTTCTTTGTAAAACCCCCACAACTCTATTCGTATTCCAGCTTCACGAACCTTACCTACATTTTCATGCTCGGTAATCTTTTTACGTCTACTACTCATATTGCTTTTAGATGTGACCTGGACTGCTAATACTTCATCTCGTCTAATAGCAAGGAAATCTATAAATCCCCACAAGTCATTTTTCTTACGACTAAATGTATTATACTTCTCTACATTCTCGACCAAGTAACCTAAGTCAGTCAGTCTTTTTCTTGTCGGTATGTTTAGATTTGTTGGCATCTTTTTCTCTTTGTTTTTTAGCAAATGTTGTATTTTCCCAAAATGGATTAGATTCTATTTTTTCAGTATCTTCAACTCTTCTACTGCTTCCCTTTCCCATTATCAATTTCCTTTCTAACAAAACCTGCTGGCATATAAATATAATCTTCATGCAAACAACTTGTGTATTCTGCTTCTTCACAATGTGTTTGACACCATTGCGTAGCATCTGCACAGCTTTTAAAGTTACCTATGTATTCTGGTGTCTGCATTGTCCAATAAACTACAAGCACATATTCAAACATTAAAGGTTCTCCTTTAACCATTCTAGAAGTTCCATTTCTGTACCAAAATTTTCTTCCCACGCTTTTTGACCTGCATGGAGGGCAACTTTATACCCTCCTGTTTGGTGATGCGCTCCACATAGTGGGAGTACCATGTCATTAGAATTTCTCATTCCCATTCCCATTCCATGACGTATGTGGTGCATTGCAGGCTCGGTGTAAACTCCTAGGTGTTTTCGACATACAACACATCCAAAATCATGGAGACGTTGTAGATATTCTTTCTCGCTCTTTTTCAAACCCTATTCCTAAAGACTTAGACCAGTTAATAATCTTATCAATGTACTCATTAAACTCAGTCTTGGTTAATCCTGCGGTTGACTTTAATTCACCATCGTCTTCAGTCAGCCATTTCATGCGACATATGTCATGCACTTCATCTATCGTATATCCGGTTGTATCTGATATGCCTTTATAGATAACACCCCATAACAAGCTATTTTGGTCATGGCTTCTTGCGTAATCTTTATCCATAATTATCATATCATACACCCCTTCATCTAAAGATGAAACCACAGCAATGGCGGTTTGTAAGTAGTTACCTTTATCAGTCACATGTAGTGTTTTTTTTATTTTCATACTTCACCTCCGTACCATTCTTAACAAATTTAATTACTGTTCCGTTTTTATCCTTAATGCGATATGTGTCTGCATTAAACTCTTTGATTAATTTTTCTACTACGTCATTTAAATTCATGGTCTCTCCTTATAAGTTAATGATTTTTCTTCAAACCACAAACCAAATGTTCCTTCAAATGTATGGTTACGTTGTTTCTGTACACTCAAATAAGCAGTTGGTTCGTTCTCTCTCTCAGGTGGTAAGTTACCAGAAAACTTTAAATCTTCTATCTCACGATTGCGCCAACACAAAAGAATATTGTCAGCAAGGTTTCTGATATGGCTACTACCTAAAATGTTCGTTGCATCTGGTCTTTGATATTCGTCTGACATCTTACGAGTATGGCAAACTAAAAAGACATGGATGTTAATGTCTCTACAATATGCAGCTAATTTATCTACAAACTTTTTTTGGCTGTTGTAATCGTCTTCATTAATGTTTCCTATCTTCATTAATGAGTCGATACAAAATACATTAACACCTAGTATTTCTTTTCCATACAACAATGTCGCAAACATATCATCTTCAGTTGTGACACCTTGTTGGTCGTAAATAAATAGTTTGTCGTTATAGTCTTTACAGAATTGTCTGATGTAATTTTGTGTGGGTTGATTGCTACCTAGCTTTTGGGTAATCATTCTATCTAGTGTTAATACCGGCTTCATTTCCATAGATGCTATCAAGACTTTAGTGTAGTGCATCAAGTAAAGAAATACTTGAGATAACATCATTGACTTACCATGACCAGATACACCTTGCAATATCGTTAGCTCACCTAGCCTGACTGCAAAATGTCCATCAGTCTTTGCCCAGGGTAAACTATAGCCTGCACCTTTTTCTGATGCGTAATACTTTTGTAATTGGTCGTAATAACCTTGTGCTGATTTAATCTTAAAGTCTTGAGGAATAATCTTACCTGTTGCTTCATCGACTTGTTCTTTAGTGACAATCAACTGCTCTAATACTTCACCTGCTGTCATCTCACTCATAATACTCTCCCTCTTGTTGTAGGTTTAGTAACACCATCTTCCCACCTACGTTGATTAATAATGACTTCAGGCGATGGATTAAATCCTTCTTTCCATTCCTTAGTCATATTCATTTGTTTTAACCATGACAGTATATTATCAGCTTCAGTATCTAGGTTATGACTTTTCCATTTTTCTATACAACCTTTTCTATTGACTCTACGTTTAGGTAGTAATGAATTCCAAAACTCATCAAAACGAACATATGTCTTCTCTTCTCTTTCTCTACTCTTCTCTAGGGAAACATCTTGTTCACAAGTTGTTATCAAGTTGTTATCATCTTGTAACCAATGTGATAACAGACTGATTTGCTTGTTAATGAAATCCTCTGTCTTCCTTAATCTAAAGGCTATCTTGTGGACTTCAGGTAGTTGCCCATTGTTTTCAGATGCTAATAATAGCAGCTCTAATAATGTTGCTTTACTGTCTGAAGACAAATTATGCCACTCATAATCTTCTAGTATCTGTCTATATATTTTTATCCATATAACATTTCTATCTTTCATAGGCGGTTGAAATTTACTCCAATTTCTGATTCTCAAAATTTACACTCCTCAAAATCATCTAAGTTAATCTTAATTTTCTTTACCATATATTCAGGCTTGTCTCTTACAAACCATTTTGCATCTTGATAACTACAAAACTTACGCAATGAAAATCCCTCTTTATCAATCACAATGTGACTAAATCTGTTTATTGCTAATGTAGTGTTCAATTTGTAATACTCTATAGTTAGGTAAATCTTTCTCTGGTTTCTTACTATATAAACTAATAGCTTGGCGTGTAACGCCTAGTGCTTCAGCCATTTCACGTCTATTCTTAAATAATTTTATTGCTTCATTAAATGTCATAATTGACCTCCTTATGCAACACTATAATTTATTAAAATATTTATGTCAATATGCTTGACTTAATATTTTTTATGTATACAATAGATATTGTAGTAATTAATTAAGGAGAGAAGTATGGCAACATTAACACAGAAACAAAAAGAACTTTTAGCTTATATTAAAAGAACTAATAAAAAAGTGTCTTTTGCAAATCAAGCAAATGAGGATATACAATATTGGACTAGAGTTGGTGTTACAACACCAGAAGAATTAGAAAAATTCTGGTCTGATACATATGATAGAGTAAATAATATTTAAGGAGAGAAGTATGTTTAGAAGTTACGATAGTTGGTTGACAGATTACGATGGTTATTTAGAATCACAGCCTCGTGCAGAATATAAAATAGAACATGACCAGGATGAAGATGTTTATATGGTCTTTGAAAACAATCTGTATCAAGAGTCATTTAAGAAGCATGAAGATGCAGAATCATACATTGATTATTTATTAGGAGTATAACTATGAGAGAATTTAATCACTGGTCAGAACATATCAAAGAAAACAAACGTAAGGATAAATTAGATACTGTAATATTTTTCTTACTTATATTTGCAGGAGTATTAGTCACATGGATAATCTAATTAATACAATTCAAGACATAACAGATGATTTGCGTGCAGACAATGACGCAGCTCTAGCAGAATTACAACAAGAGGAAGAACAACAGATGAAAGAAAATAAAGTTAAAACTGTTACACCTAAGCTGAATAGCATAAAAATTGGCAAAAGTAATAAAGAGTATGTAGAAGTTCATGAGCGAATTAGAGGATTTAGAGAAATGTATCCTAATGGCTCTATTATGACTGAAATATTAACTCATCAAGATGGCGTAGTTGTATTTAAAGCAGTTGTTGTAGTTGATGGTCAAATTGTAGCAACTGGTCATGCGTATGAAAAAGAAGGAAGTTCATTTATAAATAAAACAAGTTATATTGAAAATGCAGAAACATCAGCAGTTGGTCGTGCATTAGGCATTTTAGGTATTGGTATAGATACATCAGTGGCTAGTGTAGAAGAAGTAGCCAATGCTATTAAACAACAAGGTGGAGACCCATTCTAATGGAACAACGCACAGACGAATGGTTTAAAGCACGTTTAGGTAAGGTTACTGCAAGTAAAGTATCTGACGTGCTTGCCAAAATAAAATCAGGGGAAGCTGCTGTTCGTAGAAATTACAAGATGCAGTTAGCTACAGAACGATTAACTAATCAGAAAACAGATACCTATATCAACCAAGCTATGCAAGATGGTATTGATAGAGAAGATACAGCTCGTGAAATATACGAGATTGTTCGTGATATAAAAGTAGAACAGGTCGGCTTTATAGACCACCCTACAATTAAAATGGCAGGTGCTAGTCCTGATGGATTATTACCTGACAATGGTGTGCTTGAGATTAAATGTCCAATCGAAACCACCCATACAACTAATTTGTTAGAACGTAAGTTGCCTAGTCGATATATAAGCCAGGTGCAGTGGCAGATTGCTTGCACAGGCGCAGAGTATGCTAACTTCGTTTCTTACAATCCAAACTTTGAGCCTAAACTACAACTCATGTTTATCGAAGTAGAACGTGATAATGAGTATATAGAAATGCTTGAAGAAGAAGTGTCTACCTTTTTATTAGAGGTAGATGAAGTCGTTAAAACATTAAGAGAATTAAATAAGGAATAATATATGGCACAAAATCCACAATATCCAAACAGTATCGCAATCTTTAAACAAGATGATACTAGTAACAACAAACCACAATATACTGGCACTATTACGCTATCTAATGAAATATTAGCTGACCTAAAGAAGTATGATGTATTAGAGTTAGATGTATCTCTGTGGGTTAATGAAAGTAAGAAAGGTACTAAATATCAAGGAGGTTCTATTGATATACCTTACAAAGTTAGACAAGGTGATGCTGCTCCTAAACAAGCACCAGCTCCGGCTTTAGAGGGTGAAGATGACATCCCCTGGTAAATTTATTTATCGATATGTTCCACAAGAAAATCTAAAGTATTTGCCTAGCAATGCTGTTCCTTTAGGTGGAGTAAGAGGAAGGAAAGGTATTGTTAGAGTTAGATTTGATTATGATTGGGTAAAGCGGTCTAATAATAAAATGAAGGTGTTATTCAGGGGGATGTAAGTCCCCCATGAATTAGTATGAATTACTTATTGCATACATACATTGTTACTTCAAAGCCGAAGCGCATTTCTGTTGCTGATGGTGTTGTCCACATAGCCAATCTCCTTTCTTCTAGATTTAATGTAATTATACTCTGTATTGCAAGTATTACAGACAAGGTAGGATTAGTTTATGGTAAGTAAAATCTTGAGTTATTTTGTGCTAGTAATTATGATATTGTTAATTATTGGTATAGTATTACAGTATTATGTGTCTCTACCACAAGAGCCACAAAAGTTAGTCTGCCATAAAGGTAGATTATTGGCACAGGTTGAAGGTGAAGGAACTGTTTATACACGCATCAAAAAGTTCTCCTGTGAATATGATAAAAATATGTTAATTATAGAGGAACAATTATGATTGATACATTAGCAACACAAGTTGGCGGTGACCACTATTTAAAGCTAGAGATTCAGCCTTGGGAAGTTATGAGAGCATGGTGTACACCAGAAGAATATCGTGGATATCAAAAGTGTGTCATTATTGCTTATCTTGCCAGAGAGGGTCTGAAAAATGGCGATGAAGATATTTTAAAAGCTGGTGACCATATGCAAGAGTTAGTTAATTTTATTCAATCTCAACAGAAAGAAGCAGAAGAAAAGGCAGCAAAAGCATCACCAGTAACACCAGATGAATGGATAGACGACCCATTGCATGACGAAGATTAAGACTTTTGGGCAGGTGTGCCACCAATGTAAACAACCTGCTAATACATATGACAAGAAGAAATGGTGGTGTGGTCGAGACTTGTCAGCACACGGAATATGTAAAAATGATAACAAGAAGAATAGCGATTGAGGGTGAATGGTTCACTATTCAAATACATAAACACGAAGATGGAGATATAAGATTAGAGATGGTGCATGATGTAAAAGGTAAGTTTTATAAAATGTATCCTGATAATTTAATTAAGGAGAGCGAAGATGGATAAAGAATACATATGGGTATTAGTTATATCAGCTGTAATTTATTTTATGATAGCTGATGCTTATGCAAATGATACAGTCACCATATTAGAACCAGATGGAACAATACAAATATGTAAAGTAACAGAAAGTGGTGTGATTGTATGCCTATGAAGAATCCTAAAGCAGAACACGTTGACTTTGGTATATTTGAAGGACTAATCCCAGAGAACCCTAAATGGTCTGCATCTAATATAGATATGTGCTATCACCGGTCTAGTAAGGATAGAATACGAGATAGTTTTTTGATTGTGGAATGGAAGCATCCAGATGAAAGAGATATGTTAGATGGGCAAAAGTATTTATTAAAGGCGCTATCTAGTTTACCTAATACAATTGTGTTGTTGGTTATTGGCTATTCAAAGCCAGGTGATGCACGAGTAGACAAAATATATAAAGTGCATAAAAATGGACTAACAGAACAAACAATAGCGGAAGACCAAACCGGCATAGATAAGCTAAAATCGTTGCTAACCATTTGGTACGATTGGGCTTCAAAATAATTATCCTTTTCTATTATCCCATATTAGCGTAAGCCAATACTTTAACTTCTCTACACGTTGTTCATCTTTTAGTTTGTTTAACCATGCACGTCTTTGCATAAGCGGTTTCTTGGATAGATTGAGTGCTTCGCAATATCTTTGGTACTCTTGTGAATGATTGTCGGTCTGTGTGCCGTCAGGCAGTTCAATTGTCTTCTTCAAGGTATATGCTGTCTACTATAATCTCTAATGTAAATATGTTCCCATCTGGAGCTGCTAGTGTCATAATAAGTGTGTCTTCACCATAAACGATTTGGCAATCTTCTATGACGCAATCCTCAATCTTACGAGCAATCTTATTAATATCCATCAGTGAAATTCCAAATCCTTAGGTAAGGCAAAATATAAATTCATACTATCACCTGTGATAACAAATGACTCTTGGTTTGTGAATGTAATTTTTAATAAGGCTTCTGATTCGTCTTCAATAAACTCAATATTGTCGACTGTTTGGTTCTTAAAAGAATTAAGAAATTCTAGGGAATCGTTTTGTTCCATCGACCATCCTTATCTAAGACCATAGGCATTAATTTAGGCTGTCCATTAATAATCATGCCACATCCTACTATGAAGCGTGATTTAAAGTTCTTAGCATAGTCAAATGCCATAGACTTCTGATTAATTAAACAACCGACTTGCATACCCCAAATAAGTGCTTCAGGGTTACTAAAATAACCTATACTAAACTTTGTATGGAAGTGACCTTGAACTGTATTCATCCCATACTGGGCTGCAACTTTTAAAACATCGGCGGAAATTCCATGCGTAAAGAAACAACGGCTACCATCTGATAGCGTAATCGTTAAATCATCTACCCATTTCCAACCATTACCAACGCCTAAAAACTCGTTGTAGGACTTTAAATAGTCCTTAGGAAGCCCATATTTTAATGCTCGTCTATATACTAAAGATGAGTGATTGGAATGTACTAGGGTCATCCTAGGAAATATCTTCTCTAGTTCTCTTACATAGACTCTAGAGTTCTTAAGCTCATCACCAGCTGACATTAAATCAGGATTGTGTTCGTGCATAGAGATGGCGTGATGGTCTAACTCATCTCCAATGTTTACAATCATGTCAGGCTTATATTTCTTTTTTAATGCTTTTAGAAAGTCAAACGCATCTTGATGGTGATATGGTATATGTAAGTCAGAGATGACTAATACTGAATTATTCATAATTAACTAAAAAGTCTTGTACCTTTTTTATCTATTATTAACGCTTCCTTGCGTGGTTTATCAGGATGAAAAGATAAATGTACCCATCTGTCATATTCTAATATAACTTGGTCATAGTTAATATCTGCATCAACTATAGCACTAACAATACTGCGAGGGTTACCATAACTAGGACTAATGAAGTCAACCGCCAAACCTTTCGTGTGGCTAGAAGTTCGCTTGCTTCCCAAAAAATCATTAAGAGCATGACAACGGAAACCACTATTAATAAGCATAGGATGAGATAATAAAGTTCGTACATTTTCTAATTCTTTCGCTAAAAAAGTTAAGTTATCTATAATTTCAACTGTAGGTGTATTGTCTATATTTAGACGAGCAGCTGTATTAGAATGAGTGAGTTCTTCTAAACTAAAATGTGGAGATAGTTTCATTTCTTCCTCGCTGATTCAAACAATCCTCCGCCAAAATAAAAACCAACAATTGCTAACATAATTTCACCTAGCCACATTTCATTAGCAAATGCCTTAGCTTCATTAACGTTATTCATATCTATAATACCATATAATGCGCCAAGAACACCGTTTAGCATGATAAATACAAAGACTCCAGAAAACATAATAGCAAGGTATCGCTGTGCTAATTTAAATGGTGCATAAGCTGCTAACAATGCAATCTTTGCATCATTCTTTGCTTTTATTTCTTCTTCTGTAGAGGTGTGCATATCATCAATAAGTTCTAAACCTTTTTTAATCACATCACCACTACCTAGTATCTTTGCTAATATACCTATCATTTATATCCCTTTATATGACTTAAACATATACATAATAATCCTGCACCAATACCTGTAACAATAGCTTCTGTTGTTACTCCACCAAATCCAGAAGGGTGTGCAATTAAATCTGCTACAGCAGTAAATATACCTATAACTCCTGCCATAACATATTGGTTATGTGTTAAATCTTCTTTATGTAACTTGATTAATAATATAGTTGCTAAAGATGCAATTAATCCAACTTGTAATGCTTTTTCCCAATGACCCAAAGATATTGCTAACACATTTCCTTGTGTCATCATTACCATACATGAAGTCGTTGACTCTAAAAGTCTTTTTAAAAATACTTGTTTCATGCGAATCCTTATATTTCGTTTTCATCAAAACCTAGTTCGTCAGCAATATGTTTGCGTAGTTCTTTAAAACGTTTATCATGACGTAAATAAGACTTACCATAATAGTGATTAGTCATATGGATAATTTCATGTAATACAGATTTGATAACGCTTGTTAAGAACCGATGTCTTTGTGGACATACACCTATGGTATCAGGGTCTGGTGTATAAGATGCCATACAATTATCGTCTATAGAAAGTAACTCAAATTCAACTTCATAAGATGGTGGCAATCCAACATCTCTTAACACATGAGTTGAGATGAGCATATCGTATATCGATTCTATTGTTTTAATATCGAGCTTCATTCCATAATATTATCTAACAGTTTATCAATACTAATAATAATTTTTTCTGTCACAGCAGTTAGTGCAAATAGGAAGTAAAAGAAAAAGAACAGTATTGGAACAATAAACAGTTTAAATAATGCAAATATAACATCGTATATTATGCTCAATGGTCTATCCAGCCTTTTAGTAAAAACGCTATAACACCACCAACAAAAGATGCTATAGCCATACCTACCCAGAATCCACCTTTGGATTTGTTAGCTAGAGCAAGTAGTTCTTTAATATCCTTCTCCATCTCTGCTTGAGATTGTTTTAGCTGTTGAACTTCTGCCGTCAGATGTCCTATTTCGTAGGGGTCTATGTCTTTCATAATTCCTCGGTACGTTGTATAAGTTAATAGGGGGTAGGGTTAGATTGCGCCATATCATTCAGAACCTAATAATCCTGATGTTCCTGATACATATGGAAATATGCCAGCAGGAAGTCTATTTCTTTTTGGCTTTAGCAAAGTTTCAATTTCATCTAACGTTAATTGTCTTTTTGCTGGGTCTGTTTCAAATAGCTTTCTTCTTACAGCTTCTGCTGTTCTTGGTGGATATTTTAATCTAGCACCACCTTCGCTAACTAAGCCACCTAATGCTCTACCTATATTACCTCTAGCTGCTTCTGTTAAAACTTCTGGGGTTAATAACTCTTGGTCAGCAGTAGCTATATTTTCATAAGTTTGTGAGCCTTTAAGGACACGTCTTTCTGTGGCAAGTTTATTAGATTGTAGTTCTAATTGTCTTACAAAGTCTTGGTAATCTTTTGTGTTATCAAACGCTCTTAATAATGCTTGCTTTTGTTTATCGCTAGCAAATATTCTTCTTTGAAAATCACCTGATTTAAACTTAGACAATTCTTCTTTTACGTTAGATAATAAACCAACTCTAAATGATTCCTTTTCAGCAGGATTTAATTTACCTACTTTGTCTGCTAGTTCACTTGTGGTGAGTTTATTGTATTTTAAACCCATCTCATAAGCATCTCTAATTCTTGCTTCATCTGCAAATCTAGCGTTAGCTTGAGCATATGGTTTGTTGTATTGTTTAATTAAGTCATTGAATTCGTTTTTAACTGTTAAAACATCTCTGCCATAATCATCAATTTTTCCGGTAATTTTATCTTGATGTTTATTTACTACTCTATCAAGACCAATTTTTATTTGATGTAATAATTCTGTTGGAACAAAGTCTGCATTTTGTATCTGGTCAAATGATGGTAATGTTTCTCCATATACATCTGCTTTTTTAACAGCTTCGTCATACGCATCTAAAAATACTTTTCTGTCTGCAAACTTTCTAAATGGTTCAGCAGGTATAGCTTTAGTATATGCTTCTGGATATGCTTTATTAGCAGCTGCTCTTTGATTGTTAGATAATTGTTTTACATAATCATAGCCAAACACATCTGATTTAACTTTAGCTTTTTGTGTAAGACCTTGAACTATCTCATCTGGTAACTCTGTAGTTCTTTTTTCTAAAAATTCTTTAACTCCAGTTTTACCTGCTCCAGGAACAACATATGACTGATAACCTAAATCTTGTAAATTTTTACCAAGGTCTGCAAGAGTAGCGTCATCTACGCCTAATTTCCTATATTCTTCAAATATATCTTTTACTTGATTTGGACTTAATTCATCAGCAGAAAGTCTGTCAGTAATAATTTCTGTTGCTCTTTTATTAACATCACCAAAACCTAATCTTTCTGTAATGTTTCTAAACGCATCGCCTGTAAGTTTTGCACCAGCTCTAATTGCTTCACCGCCTGCTACAGACAATGCTGCACCTCCTGCGCCATATCCAGCAGCGTAACTAGGCACATCTTCTAACTCAGGAGCAACGCCAGCACCAGTTATTGCGCCTGCTCCACCACCTACAGCAGCTCCTGCTTTTGCTCTTTGTGCAACAGAGCCTGAACGTAATGCTGTATCTAATGTTTTAGGTAATCTACCTGCTACACCAAGACCAAATGGCAATGCTAATGCTCCACCTAATTCTAAACCTGTAGATAGTAATGGGTTTTCAGAAGAAAATTGAGCTTGAGATGTTCTAATTTCATCTCTAATGTCTTTATAAGGTCTAAACTCAGGAGATACTTCTTTAGTTCTTAATCCCATTTGGTCATATATATCTCCTTGCTTTGGCTCTGTAGGAATACCTGCTGCTAATCCAACTTCACCAAATCCAGGTGTTGCAGATGCAGCTGAGCGCAAACCAGCTTCTATTTCTTCTCCAAACCCAAGAGTTAATCCTTGACCCAATGCTCTAGCTGAACCTACTCCCACGTTAGATGTTGGCTGCATAGCTGACTGTTGCGAAAACAATCTTTTTGCATTAGATATAATATCTTCTTGGCTAGCTCCTGCTGGTCCTTGTACTTTAACAATAGTTCCGTCAGGTGCTTTTACTTTGTAAATTTGCATTTCTGCCATTTGTTATCCTTTGTTTAAGGGACAATAGTCCATTGACCAGAATTATCTTTAGGTTCTTCATTTGATTCCATTGCGTTTAATGTAGCATCATAATCATTAAAGAATTGATTTGACTGATTGTATAACTTGCCTTCAAAACCTGCTAATGTTTGGTTTTGTTGTAAATACTCGTAAGCATCTTGTTTTGTTTTTGCAGCATCGTATATTTGTTTTTGCAACAATCTGACACGTTTTGCGTTTTCTGCTTGTGATTGACTTGGATTATATGCACGTTCAATTAATCGCTTACCTTCTTCTTGTGTAAACTGCGCACCTAAAATTAAGCGTAAGTTACGCTGTACAATTTCTTCAACTTTTTCTTTAGTTGCTACAGCTTCTCTATTCCTTATTTGCTTGTACCAATCAGGTTGTGCGCCAATTAATCTTCCAGTAATTGTTCCTTCTGGAGTAGTTTCTAATTTGTTGACTGCTTCATTTAGCTGTGTTAATGATTTTTGTGCATCAGAAAATCCACCACCAATAACAAATTCTGCTAAGTCAGGAACAGCTTTTTTATCAAATTCTTCCATAGCTTTAGTTTGAGTAAATACAGGTTGTTGTTTCATTTTTAACAAACTATAGTCTGGAGCGCCTGCTTCCCAAGACTTTTGAAATCCTTTTAAATCTGATTTTGGAACATCAACTTTACTATAATCTATTTTTTCAAATGGTGTGGATGTAGCTCCTGGTTTATTCAAAGCCATATTTCTTAATTGCTGAGTTAATCCTAAATTATATACATTTTGTGCGCCACCAAATCCTGTTTTGTATGCCTCGCCTATGTATGGCAATGCACTTCCTGCTCTTAAATTTCTAGGTCTAGTTAGAAAATCAACAGCAGATAAAACACCGCCTGTTTTAGTAGCTTGTTGTTGTAACGCTCTTTGCGTATCTACATCTAATAATCCTGCTTGATTTAAGTCAGGAGTCATAAATATATTAGGTAGATTTACACCAGTTTGATTTCCTTGGGCAGGGTCATACCCACCTGCTTGAAATGGGTTTAAATAATCTAATATTCCAGCCATGTCTTTTCCTTAGTATTGTGGATAGTTTAAGTATTGTTCTCTTGGGTCACGGAACATATTTGCTCCACCAAAACCAAATGTTCTATATGGTGTTGTTGCTCCCATTGTTGGTGCAGTTACATCTACTCTTGGTTTTTGTACTTGTGACTGTAAATGTGCAGGAACATAATTCATTTGACTTTGTTGAGATGGAATTATTTGTGGGTCAGGTGTTTGCATTTGATATGTTGGTTGTGGTTGCATTAAGTTTTGTGCCGCTACCATTCCACCCATTGTAGCTGTTGGATTGTTACGCATAAATGCTAAACCTTTATCAAATATACTAGGTGCTACTCCTTTTGCACCTTCAGTCGTTAAAACAGTTGGCAATGTGCTTGAAGCTGTTTTGCTACCTAATCCTGAAAGCAATCCACCTTGCGATAATAAGTTACCAGCCATTCCTGAACCTGTTAATGCGCCATATCCTGCACCACCAAGTCCACCTACTGCTGCGCCTTTAAGTGGGTTACCACCTCTTAATAAAGATATACCAGCTCCTACGCCAGCACCGATTGTTATTGGGTCACTCATTACTTAACTCCTTTAATTTTACCAACAAGGTAGCATAATGGTTCAAAGATGTTTCTGTATATGCGACCTAATGTATCACGTTTCTTACCTTTTGATTCTTGATAAATATCTTTTGTTCTATGTCTAACAAGATGTTCAAGAACTGTTCTAACAGCTTTGTTATACCATTTATTACCCATTTTGTATGAGATTTTAACTAATGGTAAGAACATAGCATGGTAGCCAACTTCGTGTTCTTTTGTGAGTTTTTCTTGTGAATATTTTAACCATACTGCATTTCTAAATGAACCAAATCCATATGCTTGATTCATTGCTGTACAAATGATTTTACCGCCACTATCTGTTTCTTGTGTAGTGGTAGATTGAATAGGTACAGGAGCGCCATAAACAGCACCAAGATAAGATGATAATTTTTCGTATGGTTTTTGTTGACCAAAGTTAAATCTTGCTACATCAGCCTCTAGCGCAGCTTGTTTATATGCCTCACCTGTTTGACCTGTTTGTAATAATTGATTAATGTCTTGGTATTCGCTTGCTGCCATTGCAGGTGCTTGAGCTGCTGCTGCTTCCTGCCTTGCACGTTCACTTGCGTAGTCTTGATAGCGTAGCTGTCCTGCTTGAGAAGCTAGTGCGTTAGCAAGGTTTTGTTCTGCTCTAGACTCTACATCTTGTTGAGCGCCACTTCCCATACGACCTGCCATTACTGCACCACTACGACCACCTTTAAGTGCATCATAGTATCCTTGTGTAGCAATATCTCTTGCTCCTGCTAATGCTTGATTTAAATATGGGTTACTTTGACTTAAATATGTTCCACCAACTGTTCCTGCTTGTTGTGCTAAAGCTGCTTTTTGTAATGGTGAGCCTGTTCTTGCTCTTTGTTCAGCTAATTGTAATGCAGATTGAGTTTGTTGAGATGGGTCAAGATATGTTTGCCCAGGGTAATAGTCAGGACCAGCTCCTTTGTATAAACTTTTAGCCTCCTCTAATCCGAAAGTTACATAAGGCTTGAGCCATTCAGGAATGTCTTGTGTTGTTTGAGATGTACCGCCTCCATCACCACCACCACCACCAAATAGACCACCACCTCCAGCGAATGTACACATTCTAACGGATAGTGTTAATAGTTTCCATAAATTTAACATAGTTTACTCCAAAGGTAATTCATAATAAATAAAACGAGGGTTATAACCATCTTGCTTAAAAACTTTACCCCAACCTTTACGACCATAAGATTCTATGACTTTACAATCGAGTTCTTTAGCAAACTCTTGTAATGTCTTTAGCATATTGTCTTTCCACTTATTAAGATGTACGCCACCTGTAAAGTGCATCATAAGTGTTTTCATTTGAGGGTATGTAACGATTTCAGTTACAACAAATCCATAGATTTGCACGTTCTTATATGCAACCCATAGTTGTTTGTTTGTAGATAAAAGATTTTGTTTAATGTCGTCTGCATTGAAACGACCATATGTATATTTAGCTGACTTCTCTAAATAATCATGTATTGCATGAAAGCAAGGTATGTAGTCCTTTTTAGGAACAAGAGCTATGTTCACAAATCATATGTCCATATCTCTCTCTTAAATCCTAACTTAGGTGCTACTTTATTCCATGCTTTTCTGTATGACTTAAATGTAATACGTTTGAGTCTGTGTGATTGCGCCAACTCTTTTACGCAATCTAGTCCTTTTTCTAGGACATCATTTTTGTCATTGTATGCTGCCCATATATGTAGAGCATCACCATGTCGTTGAGTAATGATATAACCGGTAAAGTAATTATCTTCTACTGTAAGGAATAAATCTGCACGTCCTTCTTTTAGTTCACAATAAGCATCTTCGACTCTCCAGGTGTGAGCCATATTTTCAAGACTAGGTTTTATTTTGTCCCAATAAACACCTATGTCATTAACAGGTACATATTGTAAATACATTAGCCGATTATAACATATTTGTATTCTTTTCCACTAGTGTTATTAGCGAAATGAGATACTGTAGCTTGTCCTTTTTGTTGGCTAGATACATAGATGTTTCCATAACTACCACCTGATACCATGTTTAATGTCAATATCACAGATGGTATTGCAGGTCTTGTAAATGGGCTAGTAGATGCAGCATCATACCAAAGTTCAACTCCAACATCTGATACACCACCTGCGATTTCTATATAGTCATCTGCTTCTAGCGATAAAAATATATTCATAGCACCAATCAATTCAGATGGGTCGCCACTAGACTTTCGTGCAGGTAACCCAAATCGACTTGCTGAATCTGCTACATCTGTGCCATTTACTCTAAACCATACGTCAGCATATTGACCATCGTTGGTAGTATTAATTAACTGTAACGAATACATGATATTGTAAACGCCTGAATCTCTAACATAGATTCTAGAATCGTTTGTTCCGTCTTGATAGATACCATTGTTTTGTGTAATGTTGTCAAACTCTACAACTGCTGTTGTTCCAGTAGATGGTGCAGTTTGTCCTGTAGTAGAATTAATTTCACCATAAGGAACTGCTGATGCTTCAGCACTAGCACTATCAGGCATTAATAAAATGACTGAGTTATTACCGATACGCTCATCAAACAATGTTGTAGTTGTAGCCCAACCTGTATCTAGAGTAACGACACCTGTGTTGTTAGATTTACCTTCAACAAGGTTATTAACCACTTCTGCTACTTCTCTAGGATTGCCACCACGCCATGGTAGCTTTCTATACATATCTGAACGTGCCATTACCTGTTCCCTGCTTGATTAACGTCTAAATCTAATCCTATGGCTAATGTCCAGTTTGCACCTGTTGGTGTGACTGATACTCTATGATAACGACCATGACTTCTTAATCCAACACGACCTTCTGCATCTGCTGATACAGCTGATGAGAATGTAATGGTATCATTAAGTTCACGTCTTGATGCAATTTGCACATCTGCACTACCATTGTCTATAGATGGTCTAACTAAATTAACGAGTGTGTTATAACCAAACTCTAAATCATTTGTAGTTAAAGTAGCTGTTTGTCTAGCACCTGTAAATACTACAATTCTGTCATCACGAACACCACCAAATAAGAACTTACCACCTTTCCATATTCGGTCATCTAATGAGGCAGATAAAGCATCTAGTGAAGCTAATGCTGTTGTAGCTGCGGCTTGGTCAATACCAATACCTGTTCCTGTACCTACACCTGTGGCTTGGAATAATACACCGACTGTATTAGCAACTGCACCAATCAATGTAAAGTCTGTTGTTCCTACTTCTCTGATAGTGTAATACTGACCGATAACAAATGAACCTGCTGTCACATTAAACGCATCATCTAATCCATCTAATGAGGCACCTGTTGATGATAATGTTGATAGATAATCTACATCTGTTTCTGCTTCTGACCATTTTTGTGTTTGGTAGTTATAAATAATCAATGAACGGCTACCAGATACGTTAGCATAATCCCACATCACTACGTTACGCTCAGGGTCAATAGAAGCTGAGATAGAATCAATATCACCAATGTTAGCATTGTTAAAGAAGTAACGATTAACCTTTTCAGCACCGATACGAATCACTTGTTGTCCATCACAAGCATAAAAGCCATCAGCACCTAAGAAATAAGTCACACCTGCATATTGGGTAACAGAGCCACCTTCAATACAACCTACACCTCTTGCAATTACGTCAAAATTAAATATATTTGGGCTACCTACAAATTGCATACGGACTATGGCATTTTCTAATAAGACAATACCAAATTCACCACCAGTAATCCCAGTTATGTCACCACCATCTTCAATGTCCTGAAAATCAGCGAGTGATGCACCTTCACTATCCCAGTAAGCAGGGTCGTTTACGTCAGACCACTGAACTCTGTTAGGATATGTTCCTGCTTCAATATATGCACCAACGACAAAGTCACGAATGATAGTCAAATGTTTAGCAATAGGAGCAATAGAAGTTAATACACGAATATCGCCTGATGTTGTGCCTGAGTTAGTATCTGTGTAAGTAATAGTATTAGCATCAGTTACAGAGATAACATATTCACCATCTGTGCCATCACCACTTGTAATATCTACTTCATATGTTTCACCAGCAGTTAATCCATGTGCTGTAATGGTTGCAGTGACAGTTGTGCCACTTCTGCTGTATGTGCCTGATACAAATGTAGATGATTGATAAAATGCAGTAGAACTACCTAATGTCCATCTTTGAATACGTTGTGTTCCATTACTAGCCAACATATTTTGACCAAATTGAACAAACTGCCAACGACCATCACCAGAATAACCACCTGCTGTTGATACATCATCTAAACTTAAATCAGTATTATCTAGTTTAAATAATTTTGTGCCACCACCTGCAAATACAGTCACAGTTCCACCAAACTTACCTGCAAATACGTTGTTTAGGTTTTCTGATGCTTGTCCTGAATAGTTAGCAGCACTATTAATGTATGAATACCCATTTAATACAGGTACGACATTTAATGCTTCACGAACTGATTTACTGACTGATGGTTGGTCAGGAAGCCACTCGTCAAATAATATGCGTTGTGTAGCCATGCTACCCTTTCATAATAAATGCTAGTGCATAGTAAGGAGGTAAATTAGCGTTGGTAGCAGTTGAACCTGTTGAGTCTGTTGTAAAACTACCTGTTGCATTTCTAACATTAGTTTTAAAAGCCATACCTCGTCCGCCTCCATCATCTCGACCAACGTTATAAAGCGTTGTAAATGTCCCATCGTTAGTCATGTTTACATCTCGTATGCCTGTTACTTCTGATGGTGAGGGAGGTTGTCTTACATATCTAACTGTTTCTAAATAACGTTCTGAAACTGATGCTGTTCCTGTGTGGGTGTGTGCAGGTGTAATTAAATCTTTACTACCGCCAGATTGTGATGCTGTTCCTGTAACACTTGTTTTAGCTACTCCACCATCATCTGCATCTGCTGCAATAACAAATTTGTTTGTTAAATCAGGAGTTCCGTTTGTGCCATCACATAAATACCAACCACTAGGGATTGTAGCAATCGTGCCAGACCACATAATAATACCACCTGTTGGGAAACCACTTCCCCATATTGGTGTGTTGCCTGAACCTTGAGAAACAATCACTTGCCCTGTTGTTCCAGATGCACCATCTAATGTTAAATTACCTGTAACAGCTAATGTACCAGATGATGTAACTGTTCCTGCATTGGTTAATGAATCACCACTAGAACCATCTTGGAAGTTTTTAAGATGGCTCATTACGGCTCTAATAGCATTGTTTATGTTACTTGGGCTACAGCCTTCCGCTATGTTAATGTTTGCTACATCAGTATTATTCGCTGCGGTTGAGGAATATTCAGATATTTTATTTTTAGCCATTTACTATCCTTTTTGTTATTAAACCCATTTACGCCCTGACATCCACCCAACAGCAGTATATCGTTGTCCATAAAGAACAGGCGTTACTCTGTGTTCAAGGTATGATGGAAAGCATACAATAGACCCTTGTTTTAATTTTATTGTATTTTGTTCGTACCCATAATCAGTCAGGTTTTTTATTTCTAAATCACCGCCATGAAAATCATCTCGGTTACTTAACATAGCTACTATGCTAATCTTTCTTTGAATCTCATGTGCATCTGGTGGGCAAGTGTCTATATGCCAATCATAAAAACCTTTTCTATCATATTTGCACATTTGTATTTTTTCCATGTGTGATATGTTGTAGTCCCAACCAGCTTGTTTGTTTGCTTGATAAATATAAGATTGCAAAATACATCCTATTGGAGACATTGGTGATTCCCAATTTAATTTTGTATCTCGAATAGAATTATCTGTTTGGTTTGTTTCTGTTCCTTGCATTATTGTTGCATTTTGTGCATTATCAGAATCAAAATTATTTATAATCAATTCACATAAATCTTTAGGTATTACATTATCATGTATGTAAATTAAGTTATGTAATATATTCATTTATCCCTTACGATACCAATTTTCATTACCAGCAGAAACTTCTGTCCATACTTCTGCACCTGCTGTAACATCTGTCCATGATTCACTTCCAAATGGTGTGTCAGTCCATTCTTCACCTAATATTGTTCCTAATGCTGTGATTGTTCCGTTAGAGTTTATAATTGCATCACCACTAAATGTAGCATTTGCTAAACATTCTGCTAATGCTGTTGCGTTTACTTGACCAACTCCATCATACTCAACACCACCAAGAGCATATACAGTTGCATTACCATCTATACTTGCACTAGAATATATTTCACTAAATCCGTTAGCAGTTACACTGACATTAGAGAAGATAGAACCACTGGCTACTGCTAAAGAGAATCCTTCTGCATCAAATAATGCGTAACCTAATATTTCACCACTATTTGTTCTGATTCGTAAGTAAGATAAAGATGCACTTGCTGTAGCGTTGACTGCACCAGATACTGTACGCAATCTTGTAGCATCTATAGTCACTGCACTAGATGCGTTGATATTACCTACACCATTTAGGATAAGTAATCCGTCTGTAGTAATAGTCGCAGTAGATGATATATCACCA
>Ga0255753_1002479_pt1 | contig 20367 bp, 20 predicted proteins | sample 041ome_10_FD_179953 | JGI IMG/M metagenome (GOLD analysis project Ga0255753, IMG submission 179953) | Coastal salt marsh microbial communities from the Groves Creek Marsh, Skidaway Island, Georgia - 041412US metaG (version 2) | ecosystem: Environmental > Aquatic > Marine > Intertidal zone > Salt...
TGCTAACCTGAAGAGCCGCGAACTTGAAAGGTTAGATTTATTTGCGGATGTAGCTCAGTTGGTAGAGCGTCAGATTTCCAATCTGAATGTCGCCAGTTCGAACCTGGTCGTCCGCTCCAACAGTTAAATAGAATAATGCCCCTATAGCTCAGCTGGTAGAGCAACTGATTTGTAATCAGTAGGTCCGCGGTTCGAGTCCGTGTGGGGGCACCATATAATGCCCAATTGGTGGAATTGGTAGACACGCTGGTTTTAGGTACCAGTGCGCAAGCGTGGGGGTTCGAGTCCCTCATTGGGCACCATAGTTTTCCTCGGTGTAGCTTAGCCTGGTAAAGCGCCTGGTTTGGGACCAGGAGACCGTAGGTTCGAGTCCTACCACCGAGACCAATAAAAAATAACAAAAAGTGGTTGACATTGTTTAAAACGATGTTATATTAATTAAGTAAGCAAAAACTGTGTTTACACAGGCACTAACAAGGTGTAAGGGTGACATATACTTTGGGCGAAAGCAGTAAGATAGCACGAAGTACAAGTGCCGTACCTGTTAGTAGTTTTGGTACAAGGTGGAGTTGGTTCGAGTCCAACAGTTAGTGTCGTTGTAAACATAGTAAGATGGGCGGTTTAGCGTCCATATAAGGGTAAGGCAGGCAACTGTCCCAAAGCAAGGCTTCCTATAAACTTGCGCCAGCAATGGTCCATCTAAACAAGCCTGGGTTAGGGTTGACTCGCTGCTAAAAGCGAAAGCAACTCCCGTCCGTAGAAAGGCGGTAGGCAGTAAGTTAGTGTTGTAGTCCGAAAGGATAGGAACAGAGCCAGTCGGTGAGTTCCAAGAGGCTGTGGTGGCTGAACTGCAACATACCAAACTAACGAATGCTGAAAACCAACAGGTAGTTACATAGTCTGAGTCGCAAGCAAAGGCAACGTAGCAGTACAAGAGTTGAAAGACTTGAAGAACCGTTTAGTAGCTCGCAAGGCAAAAAACAGTAGGTGTGTTGTATTCTGTATCTAACAAGATATGGAGCAACTGGAGCAGCACATCTAAGTAGGTCGCAAATAGCTCAATTGGTAGAGCAATTCCCTTCTAAGGAATCGTCGGAGGTTCAAATCCTTCTTTGATATAAAAAGCGAAAGACTGCTCCGGTATGCTGTTAAAGGCGCTTAATGCCACACTGTTCGCAGAATGTGGTTCACTGAAACTCGCAAGGTGGATGTGATTGTTCGGAAAGAAGACGTAACAGTTTAGCGACTGTGAACTGCTCATAAGGCAGGCGGAAGATAGATGGACGAGTAGCAGTATACGACACGTGAAACGCCACACGTTAAAAAAGGCAGCGCTGGAAGATACTTGAGAATCCGAAAGGACTTGAGTGGATACGTGCTAACCATCCTCGCAAGGGATAGGGTACGGTTATTAAAGGCTTCCATCCTACGCTGTAATCTCAGGCTAGGAAAAGACTACTTTTGATGATACATTGACTTAAAATACCGGTACCGTTTGTGGAAAGTGATGGAACGGTTGATGTATCTTCTAAGATAGTTTAAAATATCTTACAAAAGGGGGTTAGCTCAGTTGGGAGAGCGATTCCGACCAATAGCCAAGGTCCTAGACGTTGTGAAGCTACAGGCTTTGTATGTAGTGAGAAAGCTAGGAGACCTGTCAGTAGGGCCTAAACTGACACTTATTTGGGGGTTTAGCTCAGTTGGGAGAGCGATTGCTTTGCAAGCAATAGGTCATCGGTTCGATCCCGGTAACCTCCACCAAGTTTCCAGTCTTAGTTACTACGATCTCTCAGTTAAAAGCTGTCGTAGTGTAAAGTGAAACACTATAGGGTTAACTCCTAAGGTAGCTGGAAAGCCCATTGCGGGTGTAGCTCAGTGGTAGAGCATTTCGTTGCCAACGAAAATGTCGTCAGTTCGATCCTGATCACCCGCTCCATTAATACTTTCTAGGGCTGCAAACCAGATAGTATGTGCAGGCAAGCATCGGGTCGCGCCCGGGCCGACGAGTGAAATCGTGACAAGCAGGGAGAGACCTGCACAAAGTTTATCGCAGAGTAGTAGCAGTCCGGTTAGCTCACTTGGCTCATAACCAAGAGGTCGGTGGTTCGAATCCACCCTCTGCAACCAGTATAGCAAAAGAGTGCCGTCGTTGGTCCGTGACGGTCTTTTGCTTTGAATCTATAAATCCTATACTAAACCGATTGCACCAAGCGGATTCATACCCGATCTTGTTGACTGCCTTCAAATGTGTAGGGGTCGGATGCACAGTTTCCACTCTGTGTCGGCTAACGGACTGCCAAATTTTAGGAAAGGTGGCCGAGTCAGGCTTAAGGCGCTAGTCTTGAAAACTAGAGTACTGCAAGGTACCGTGGGTTCGAATCCCACCCTTTCCGCCATAACAAATGCGAGATTAGCTCAGTTGGTAGAGCGCGGTCTTTACACGGCTGATGTCGGCGGTTCGAACCCGTCATCTCGCACCATTTTGGTCTGTTAGTTTATCGGTGAGAATACTGGCCTGTCACGCCAGTGAGACGGGTTCGATTCCCGTACAGACCGCCAAGTCCTAAAATAAGTTTGTCCCGTTCGTCTATCGGTGAGGACGCTAGGTTTTCAACCTGGAAAGAGGGGTTCGATTCCCCTACGGGATACCAAATAAAAATATTGTGTCTAAGTTGTCAAAAAGTAAAATAAACGGTTGACAAAAGATAAATAACAGTGTATATTAAGTTATACAAAGAATTAAACAAAGAGAAATAGAAATGACTACAATGATGAAACATATTCAACAATATTGCATTCGCTGGTTTAGCGAAGGCAGGAGTGTGTCTTGACGTAGTAGTTAAGAAAAGTTATTTAACACACCCCTGCTAGTAGAAATATTAGCAGGGGTTTTTTTATGAAAGAAGGAAAAAAGTTTTAAGTCGGTGAAGTGTTACGGTAGCACATCAGTCTCCAAAACTGAGGGCCGGGGTTCGACTCCCTGCACCGATGCCAAGTTAGATGTCCCATAGCTCAACGGTAGAGCAAACGACTGATAATCGTTAGATGATAGTTCGATTCTATCTGGGACAACCAAGGGGAAGTAAAGCGGATAGTTTCCGCAACGAGTCTGTAAAACTCGTCTTTTACCGGGAGTGGAGCGTAACCACACTTCCCCACCAATGGACCCTTAGCTCAGTTGGTTAGAGCACCTGACTTTTAATCAGGGTGTCCTGCGTTCGAATCGCAGAGGGTTCACCAAATTTTGGGGAGTAGCTCAATTGGTAGAGTAGCGGACTTTGAATCCGTTGGTTGCAGGTTCGAATCCTGCCTCCCCAGCCAAATATGTGCGTGTGTAGCTGAATGGTTAGGCACCGGATTGCAAATCCGTATCATGCTGGTTCGAGTCCAGTCACGCACTCCAAATATTCGCTGTGTAAGAGGTCGACATCTTGCATAGAGAGAACGCTGCCTCTGCCTCGGGACCTCGGTAGAGTATCAGGTAAGTTCATTCTTACCGCAGGGGTAAAAGCCCTAAACGGGGGGTCCCAGGAATAACGATGTGGTAGCTCAGTGGTAGAGCACCGGTCTCATACGCCGAGAGTCGCTGGTTCAAATCCAGCCCACATCACCAAGCCCCAGTAGCTCAGTGGATTAGAGCAACTGGCTACGAACTAGTAGGTCGGGGGTTCGAATCCTCCCTGGGGCTCCATATGCTAGAGTAGCTCAGTCGGTAGAGCACTTGGTTGAAGCCCAGGGTGTCGGCGGTTCGATTCCGTCCTCTAGCACCATTATTCTGACGAGGGGAAATAGGTTGTCCCGCTGGGTTGTGGCCCCGGAGAAGGTAGTTCGATTCTACCCGTCAGGACCATTATAGGTTGACAACAGCACATAATGTGCTACAATAATATAAACAATGAGGGAAATGTTATGGCTAGAGATATTTGGGTAATCAGTGATACACACTTTGATCACGCTAACATCTTGACCTTCAGTGACAAAGTAGGCAAGCCTTGCAGAGGTAGTTTCACTGACGTTGATGACATGAACGAGCAGATGATTGCCAACTGGAACAGTGTAGTTAAGCCTGGTGACAAAGTGTACCACTTGGGCGATGTGGTGTTTGGCACTCGCAAGCAAGAGTGGATGGACAAGAACTTTCCTCGTTTGAATGGACAGAAGCGTTTGGTTGTTGGCAACCACGATAACATCAAGTTTCACGCTGCTGGTGGCTGGTGGGGCAAGATTGAACTGTGGAGAATGTTTCCAGAGTTTGGATTGTTGTTGACTCACGTTCCTGTACACAACAGTACATTAGGTGAGAGTCACAGATTTGGTGATGGTCCTATGACAAACGTACACGGACACATTCACCAGAATCCTAGTCCAACACCTAATCACAGATGCGTAAGTGTAGAGCAGATCGACTACACTCCTATCAATATTGAGGAACTAAGGATTGTATAATGTCCAAGAATGTGCGCAGGCCTCAGGCACCCAAGAGGCGCAACTTTGAAGCAAAGGCGGTAAGGGATCCACAAGGTCCCTTCCGTCCTAAGGTGATCAAGAATAAGATCAAAAAGAAACCCAAGTACAACAAGATTGAATGGGACGAATAAATGCAGTTTAAACTTCCAGTACTGTACAGTCGTGCAGATCCAAAGCAACGTAGACTGGTACGCGAGCAATATGTGCGTGAGCAAGGCGGATTGTGTTATTGGTGTAAACAAGCACTAGATGGTCCAGCTGCTGACCACGTAAGAAAGAAAAAAGTAAACTGGAGTTTGTTTCCGCCTGGGTTTACAAAACACCCTGTTCATCTACAACACGATCATAGTTCGGACTTGACAGAAGGCGCTGTTCATGCTATATGTAATGCAGTAATGTGGCAATATCATGGAAGATAAAAATGACCCGCAAGTTTAAAATTCCAAAAACTTATGAACTGGATAGTGAAGTAGTAGATCAGATGGCTATTCACAGTCTTAAAGAACACTACAACTATACTGTAGAAGACATGGACAACTTTGTGCTGCATCAAAAAGGACATCCAGATGACTATGAACGCAACATAGAACTAAAAAGTGCTTTCAAAATAGTTCTTGACTATTACGGCGAATAACTGTATATTAGTTTTAAACCAAGTAAGAGGCACACATGGCAAAGTATGGACCAAAAGTTTTTCCTAGTGACATTATTAATACTAAAAAACATTGGGCAATAGGCACAATTTGGAACGCCGAAGGCTCGAAAGGCATATATAATATTGAAATGGTGGACAAAGGCTTTACATGTGATTGCCCAGCATTTAAAAAGTGCAAGCACATTAAACAAGTAGAGGAAGCATTCAATGGCTAGAGCAAACAAAGCAGCAGCAAGACCTAAGAAAAAAACAGTACGGGCAGTGCGCCGAGGCGCCAATATGATGCCATTAATGCCTTCAAAAAATATCACGTGGAATAGTGCTAAGTATTATACTCATTATTCAGTAGAATCCAAAGAGTGGCTGACAACTGTTAAAGCATACATTAAAAAGAATTACGATAAAAACATTATTAGTGCAATCAACCGGCTACCGGATTGGAAAGTTGGTGGGAAAAGTCATTGGACTTGTGCAGCGTATTGTTTAGATAATTATCCAGAGATTGTTCCACCAGTGTACAAAGAAGGTATTCACAAATGGATTCTTGAACTTGCCGAAGAAGGTGCTGCACTTGTAGAAGAAAAGAAAGCAGAAGAAAAAACCAAAAAGAATGTGCATGTTCCTAGTATCCAAGAACGTATTACAGAGCAAGCACAAGAAGCATGTGAGTCTATTGAAGAATGGCTCGACGGGTTTATTACAGATAAGAAAAACTTTGATCCTAAAGGATTTGACTTTGTAAGCCATTTTGCTAAAATGAAAGTGTCGCAAGCCCATGCCCGAAAGATCAAAGGGTATTACGCAGGCGAACTTGCTGAAGCACAGTTGATTCAAAAGTTGCCTACTCCTGGCGAAATCAATCGTGAGAAGGACGAACACAAAGCTGACATGCTACAGCAGCTACGCGAAGGCTACAGCCATCTAACTAAAAAGGATGCAGCAACATACTTGGAAGCACTAGAGACGCTGTGTGGCGCTTGTGACCTTGTTATAGACGCTGCTAAAGCCACACGCAAGCCGCGTACAAAAAAGGCGCCAAGCAAAGAAAAATTGGTTGCTAAGTTGAAGTATCTTGAGCGTGATGATAAACTACAGCTAGTTAGTGTAAACCCATTGGATGTATTGGATGCCAAAGAAGTTTGGGTGTACAACACAAAGACACGCAAACTTGGCAAATATATTGCAGACGATCATGCTACAATACAAGTGAAAGGCACAACGCTGTTGCACTATAATGAAATAAACAGTGTACAAAAAACATTACGCAAGCCAGATGAAACACTCAAATCATTTAAAAAAGCTGGCAAGGTGCAACTACGCAAGTTTATAGATGAGATTAAAACAACTGATATTAAACTCAACGGACGTTTAAATAGTGATACTATTATTCTGAAATGTATACACTAAATAGTGTATAATGAAGAATGAACATAATATTGAAAAACAAGTAGCACGTTGGGACTTATATGCAAAAATATTCCCAACGTTTTTTTTAGTTGCAGCCGCAATATCACTTATCTATGGTGTAACAAGTTTTGATACATTGTTCAACATCGGAATGATACTATTTGCGTTTACTGCTGTTACTTGGTGGTTTTGGACTATTTTTACAGTACGATATATCATCAGAATAATGTCCAGTGCAACACAGGACTTAGTTGATGTTAAACAAGATCTTAAAGAGATCAGAGAGGAGTTCATAAATGACTCCAACTAGAACAATACTACTCAACCTAATAAGTGGACTGAGTCTATCAATATGTATTATATTTGGCGTAACATACATGAGTTTTAAAAACGCCAATGTATTCCAAGATATAAAGATTGAAATAATAAATAACCCTATTACCGGAAGTAGTGATATTGAATTTTCAATGATAGGATACAAGAGATATGAGTGCAACAGTACACGAATATACGGAGTTGCATATGCAGAAGATGGCAGTCATTCACACAAGTTAGATGCTTTTACAAGACAGTATACACGCAACGTGCGCCCGGGAGAAATAGTACCAAACACGTGGAGTATGGAACGACCTGCAGATATGTCTGTAGGTGGACGTTATAGAGTAACTATGTACGGAGACTTTGTTTGCAATCACTGGGTATTCAAAGTTCCTAAAACAGCAGAGTATAGTAATATATTATTAATTGTAAAATCAGTTGACAATAACACAGAATAGTAGTATTATAAGTAATACAGTGGACTAAGTGTTCGACCCACTTTAAATATTCCGCACACTCCATTAACACAGGAGTATACTAATGGCTTATTATTCGACTAAAACATACGGACACCAAATCGGTTTATCAGCAGTGTTCCGTCAACCACATGCAGATCATTCACACTGCAAATTCTTACATGGCTATAGCTTGGGTTTCAAGTTCACATTTGGTTGTAGTGAACTAGATAACAAGAACTGGGCAGTAGACTTTGGGGGACTGAAACCTCTTAAAGCATGGCTAGAAGATACATTTGATCACAAGACTGTTATTGATAGAGAAGATCCATTCCTATATAAGTTCGCAGAGCTTGAAAACATGGGCTTGTGTGAAATCACAGTGCTAGACGGAGTTGGTGCAGAGAAGTTTGCATATCATGCTTGGAAGTTTGCTGACAAACTAATCCGTGATGCAACAGACAATCGTTGCTGGTGTGTAGAAGTAGAATGTTCAGAGCATGGAGCAAATAGTGCAATCTACAAAGCAGTGGACTGAGACTAAAGCAGAACGTAAAGCAAGGAAGGCCCGCGACAAAGCGGGTCTGCCTGTTGTTCCTGCATCAAACCCTAATGTTGAAACAACATCAACTCCTAAAAGATATGTAGCGTGTCTAAAATGGGGCGACAAATATTCTGCTGAGTATGTAAACAAGTTATACAATATGGTGGATAGGAATATCACTATTGATTATGAGTTTGTATGCTTTACAGAAAACACAACAGGATTGAACAAAAATATCACAACCTATCCACTGCCAAAAATAAGAGCCAATGGCTGGTGGTACAAACCTATGTTTGTTGGTGCTGACTTGCCAATAAAAGGAACACTGTTATTTTTAGATTTAGACGTTGTAGTTTTTAAAAACATTGACAAACTGTTTACACATCAACCTAATAGATTTTGTATCATACGTGATTTTAATCGTAGTCAACGCAAAGATTGGAATCGTATGAACAGTAGTGTATTTAGAATAAACATTGGAGCATACGATAATATTTGGCAACAATTCAAACAAAATCCACCGGCGCACATGCAACGATTGCGTGGAGATCAAGATTGGATGTTTAAACACATTACTGATCATCATTTCTGGCCTGACGAATGGATAATGAGTTACAAGTGGGAAATGAGAGACAGGAGAGATCTCAAACTCGATCCTGTAAGAAAACGTAACTTTGTAATAGACGCACCACCTAAAATAGATCCTAATACATGTATTGCTGTATTTCACGGAGAACCAAATCCAGAAGATGCAAATGACAGTTGGGTAAAGGAACATTGGCAATGACAACAACTAACATTTATGTAGTACATACCTACAATAAAACTTCACAAGAATCAAACTATAGATATCACGGAGTGTATAGCAGTAAAGAACTTGCTGATGCCGCGGGCAAAGAATACTGCGAAACATGGGGCGAAGATACACTATGTTATACAGTAAATATAAGTGCATTGGACGATATCATTAATGGTGTACACAGGAGCGAGCTTAGTGGTTGACAAACTAGTTAAAATCTAGTATAGTAGTTGTATGATTAGAACTTATATGATGTATGCAGGTCTTACTTTTCTCGGCTACGAGTATGGCGAGACCGAAGAGGCAGTGGTTTTTAGGACGGTTGGCAAGTTTGGCCCTCCCCAAAACTGGAACGAAACCAAATATACAGCAACACTTATCAAGTTGCCCGAACTGGACCTAGTATGACAAAACGAATTGGCTTTGCTTGCAAGTATCTACATTACAATCAATCACAGCCTAAGAAGCTGTTAGAAGAACTACAGCGACCTCTTACAGAGCGCAGCACCACAGTTGCTTGGCTAAATAGACAAACAAAGGCAGTTGCAGAAGAACGCATGTGGGATATCATGGTTCATAATGCTGCCGCAGCAAAAAGGTTAGTTGAATATGTGGGAAGCCTTCCTCCAGAGCTTAGAATGGTCCGACTGGGTAGTAATCAGCTTCCTTGTTATACCCAGCGTGACTGGAGTTATTTTTGGCAGCGTCCTGACGTTATTGCACATGGTGAGAGAGAATATGCAAAAGTCGGTGAAGCGGCAAGAGCCCTTGATGTGCGACTATCAATGCATCCAGGACAATTCTGTGTACTCGCAAGTGACAATGACGAAATCGTCGAAAGGAGCATAGAAGAATTTGAATATCACGCCACTCTCGTACGGTGGATGGGCTACGGAAAACGCTTCCAAGACTTCAAGTGCAACGTACACATCTCAGGCCGCAAAGGTCCAGCCGGTATCCGCGACACGCTTAAACGTCTCTCGCCAGAAGCAAGAAACACTATTACAATCGAAAACGACGAAAACAAATGGGGACTCGAACACAGCCTTGAGCTTGCAAACGATCTCGCTCTGGTGCTAGACATCCACCATCACTGGTGTCGTGAAGGAAAATACATTGAACCCGATGATGACCGTATTAAACGTATTGTCGAAAGCTGGCGTGGCGAGCGTCCTGCTATGCATTACAGTTGTAGCCGCGAGGATGTACTACAAGAATTTGATCCAGGTGTACGACCAGACATGGCAACACTGCTTGAAAGTGGATACAAAAAAGGAAAACTAAGAGCACACAGTGATTACATGTGGAATAATGCAGTCAATGAATGGGCATTGTCGCATTGGCAATGGGCCGACATTATGGTAGAGGCTAAGATGAAGAACTTGGCTAGTGGACAACTTTACAGCATGACTGAAGAATCCAAGCAACTAGCAGCATAAATACAGCATGGAGAACAACATGAGAAACAACTTTATACAAACAATGTATGCACGTACACAAGCACAAGTACAAGCGCCTAATAAAAATCCTAACCGGGTGCTAGGTGGTTTAAAAGGCGCCGGTGTAAATAGTTTTACAATGTTAGGCGAAGATGGTATGGAAAAACAAATACCAACTCAAGCATATGTTTTTGCACTTGAAGAAAAGTTAAGTAGATTAGAACAACAACTAAAAGAACAAGACAAACGTATTAGGAGATTATCGAATGATCAAAAACTGGATAGAAACACGATTGAAGGAAAGATCAACCGTTGATGGAGTGCTAATGGTAGCAGCAGGCGCAGCTATTATTATCTTTTCACCATTAACAAAACTTATTGCTTATGGTGCTATTGCATACGGAGCATGGACTATTTGGCGCAAAGGTTAAAAGTCGCAGCCATTGGATGTAGTTTTACAAACTATATATGGCCTACATATGCAGATGTACTTCAAGCAGACAAGTTTGGTCAAGCAGGCATTGGCAACGATCGCATCTTCTACATATTATGTCACTTATATAAAACACAGCAGTTGCATCTTTATGATGCAATTATTATTCAATGGACCAGCCCTTTTAGATTTGATTACTTGAAAAAAGACGGTTGGACACATAATGACGGCAATATTGCCCATAGTGTAGAAAACAGGTATATTTGGAAGAAAATTAAAGAGTGGTACAATGAAGATTTTGAAACTGAAAAAAGTGAAAATTATATTTTAGCAACAAAAGCAATTTGTAATAAGATAGGAATAAAACAATATCATATGTCCATGACTGATTTTATAGACTGTGTAGACTTACCTGAACTAAGTGATAATTTTAAAGGAAGGTATCAAATACAAAGGGCTAAATGGTCAAAAATACCATTTGAAGATGGGCATCCTGACATTCTTTCTCATATTTCAATAGCAGAAAAAGCCGCAGAATATTTACAAACTAACATTAGTCCTATTATGACAAACAAGTGTAATGATTTTCACAAACAGATTTTAAAAGGAATGACGTTTGAAGATATAGATAATGATTACAAGCTATATTTTCCCAATAGGCATATTACTGCTTGCTGACATTTTCCATACTTGCTTTGCATTCACTCCACGCTGTTGTGCAAAACGTTTTGCATCGCAGTTTTCGCATACATGGAAATAGTTGTTGCTGAGTCTTTTTGGATCCATACTTCCTCGCTCTCTAGCAAACTCTTCGTTGCAGTTATCGCAACGTAGCAGTACCATTGTTTTTTTACGATTATACGTGTGTTGTTTGCCGAGTTTACTGCGGCGCATGTGCCACGTATCAATTAAATATTCTTTTAGAAACATAAGTATATTTACCACTGATTTACATTAAGATTATAAAATACAACGATAAATATTAGAAAGGAACACTATGAGCATACTAACACTAACTCCAGCAGCAAACCAGCAGATCGGCAAACTATGCAAAGAGAATGATTGCTATGCTATCACTCTTAACATCAAAGGTGGTGGCTGTGCAGGGTTTGAATACGACTGGGGAACAGCACAGGTAGAAGATCTACAACCAGGCGACGAAGTAGTTGCTTGCGATCAAGGTACCTTTGCAATCAGTGCAGATAGCGTGATGTTTTTGATCGGAACAGAAGTTGATTATGTAAAAAGTATAGTAGGTGCTAACTTTGAAATAAACAACCCAAATGCACAGAGTTCATGTGGGTGTGGCGTAAGCGTCAACTTTGACATGGATAATTTAGTACCACAGTTTTAAAGGATAAAAAAATGGCAAGACAAGAAGTTGATATTGGTATCGAGGGTAATGACGGCACAGGCGATAGTATTCGCGAAAGTTTTAAAAAAGTAAATACAAACTTCACTGAACTATACGCTGTGTTTGGGCTAGGTGGTGCAATATCATTTAAGAACATTGACGATGTGCCAGATTCATATTTAGGAAACACAGGTGCTATCACAGCAGTTAACAGTACAGAAACTGGGTTAAACTTTTATAAGTTTGTTAGTGATACTGGCAACAACGGCACAGAGAAAGCAGTTAATACTATCAATAATAGTGTTGTTGTTGAGTTTGATGATGTAGATCCTGCTACGCCTAATCAAAGCGGCACAGTCAAGATTATCATCAATGATCCACATATTGAACGTGATCCTGATCCGGTATTAAATGCTCCGTTAAACGCTCAGGCAGTAACAGCATATAGTAATGCTATTAATACAAAACTAAGAAATACCGGAGCAGGTGATGATATTAACACACTTGTTACCAACTGGGCAACTACACATCCTGGATCGGCAGCTATTTCTACTGACAATGTTATCATCAGTAAGGGTTATGCAGATGATAACTATGTAAATGTAGCAGGCGATACCATGACTGGTGCTTTGAATGTTCCAGCAAGTGCTACTGGTACACAAGTTCCACAAACACAAGAAGTTATTACACGAGCAGGTAGCGAAACCAACAGACGTATGTTAGACACACTTTACCTAGCGGATCACCCAAATCCACTTGAAGGGTTTGGTGCACCAAACGGTAAGGATGACTTACAAGCTGTTACAAAACTTTATGTTGATACACAGGGCTATGCTAGTGCAACAAACATTTATGTTTCAACATCTGGCGATGATTCACAAAAAGCAGCTCCAGCTGGCCAAGAAGGTAGGTCGCCACAGTATGCTTACAAATCTGTTAATGCTGCTATGATTAAAGCAGAATCGATTATTGAAGCTACTCCATACGAACCTGGTCCTTATGTACAGCAAGTAACATACGACAATGGCGCTGTTAATAGTATTATTGATAGTATTACAGGATATACCAGTCCAGCAACCGCAGTAGCAGCTAGTAACTTAGCTGTGTCTAATACAAACTCTATACAAGAATTTGTACAAGATTACATTGAAGTTAACTTTGCAGACTTAACATACGATATACAACTTTGTAAACGTGATGTACAACTAATGATCGATTCTGTAAGACTTGATGTTAATGCAGGATTAACAGTAAACTATCTATCACGTTGGGCAGGCCTAAGATACAATGCAAACCCAAGTGCAATTAAAGCACAAGTAGATCAAGGAGCAGCTACACGAGCATCAATTGCTTTGGTTAGAGCACAGTTGGTTAGTGCATTTAATGACGCTAATACAGCAGCACCGGGCACAATCTCAGCAAGTGTTATTACAGCCTACACTGATCGTTTTAATGAAATCATTGACATTTTGTCAGGAACAGATGTTGCCCTTGCAGCTACAGGCGCAGGATATACATTTGCATTTACTAATGGTACAAACGCAGCAGTTGATCAAGGTGGTGAAGGCAATCCTGATCTTATTGAAGGTAAAATCATTGTAGGGAAACTATCAGGTGCAAAAGGTATTATTACTGATTACACTCGTGGCGCAAGTGTTACTACTGATAGTGTAGTAGTTGACCTAGTTGAACCTATTGAGTTTATTGCAGGTGAAGAACTAGAATTTGGTAATATTACTAGAAACAACCAAATCACAGTAAGAATTGAAAGTGGTATTTATTACGAACACCTTCCTATTAAGTTACCTGAAAACGTAAGTATCAAAGGCGATGAGTTTAGACGAGTTGTTCTACGTCCAAAGCCTGGTGTTTCGCAGAGTAAATGGAATCATACATATTTCTATAGAGATATTGTAACTGATGGACTTATATCAGCATATTCACCAGCTGCAACACTAACAAATGTGTCTGCTGATGATCCGGCACGTACACTAGGAACATATCAGATAGGTGTAGATGATTGGGGATCTAATGGTGCTGGCGTAAAAGCTACATTCCAGGTTATTGTTTTATCAGGCGGAGCCTGTACTGTAACCATTACAAGTGGCGGCGATGGATTTATTGTTGGTGAAACAATAACTATTAATGATAGTAAGATTGGTGCTGGCGGTGCCGCAGACTTAACATTTGATATTGCAACTACAGGTGGCGGCTATCACTTTACACATCCAATTAGTGGCAAGCAAGGAAAATATGGATATCATTATGTTTCTGATCCTAGTAAAATAGCAGATGTAGGTACTGATGCTACAGCTAATCCTGGAAACTTTAAAGAAGCTGCAAGATTGATTGAACTCAACAAAGCCTATCTGGTAGAAGAAACAATAGAATATGTTAATGCAACATATCCTTCCTTGGTTTACAACGAAACCAAATGTCGTAGAGATACTGGATTGATTGTTGACGGTATTGTTAAAGATTTACGTGTAGGTGGAAGAGAAAACACTCTTACAAATCAAGGCGCATACTATGCAGGTGCCGTTGCAGGACAAGAAACAGAAACTGCCGCAGCAATAACAAATCTAAAAGCTATTATCACAAACGTACTAGCCAACGATTCAGGCAATGGTTATGCAGGAACAGGAAGTGTTGCTCAGATATTTGATGAAGATTATGCAGCAGAAACCGAATCAGATACACAATCTAATGCGTTGGTCGATTGTGTTGCATATTTTAATAATGTAAACTATAATCCTCCATTAAACAACAGTGAAATGGATGTTCTACTGTGTAATGATGGTACTATTGTAAGAAACATTACTGTACAAAGACAAGGCGGATTTATGATGGTGCTTGACCCAGAAGGTCAAATATTAACACGTTCGCCTTATTGTCAAACAGGATCAAGTTTTGCACAATCAAAAGGAACAAACAGAAACTTTGCAGGCGGATTGTTTGTTGACGGATATGCAGGTAATATGCCTGCAACTATTGACACAGTAAATAGTGCATTTAGTATTAGTGTAAGTTCACCAACTGATCAAGGTTTATTTGTAAGAAGACCTCCTACACCGTTTCCGTTCTTTATCAACGGTGCAAGATATCAAGTTAACACAATATCTGCATACGATAAAGCTACCGGAACTGCTACATTTATTTTAGATGAAACCAGTAATCCAAGCGAAAGTACATCACGCAACATAGATAATATTACACAGGCAGCAACCGCTGTGATGCGCACAACTACTGCACATCCATACTCAGATGCAGATCGTATTACAATCAGTAATGTAAATGGTATGGTTGAAATAAACAGTGCTACGTTGTATGTTAAAACTACAATCAATCCAAATGAAGTTGAACTATATACCGATGTAGCTCTAACAGCAGGTTATAATACTAGTGCATTTAGTGCATACACAGGCGGCGGACTTGCTCAAACGTTTGTAGTTGGTCGAGGGTATACTGGCAGCACTGGTGTTGACATATTTGTACAAAGTGGTGGTAACAGAAGTATGTTAGCAAACGACTTTACACAAATCAACGATTTAGGGTTTGGTGCATTATGTGTTAACAACGCACTAGCAGAACTTGTTAGTATGTTTACATACTATTGTCATACTGGATATCTTGCACTAGACGGATCTCAAATACGTAGTCTTGGAGGCAACAACAGTTATGGTATTTACGGACTGGTTTCAGCAGGCGCAGATCCAGATGAAGTTGCTACAGATGTTACATTAGGTGCCAATATGGTATTTCCAGGAAAAACATTTAGAGCAGATGGCATATTAGATTTTTCAGCTGCTGCACCGTCTACAGGAAATATCAGTGCAGGACAAACACTAACACAAGGCTTGATCAATGCTACTATTACCGCTGTTACACAAGCAAGTCCAGCATCAGTTACTGCAACCGGACATGGGCTAACCAATGCCGATCTAGTTACAATATCTGGAGTTGTTGGTATGACAGAACTAAATGGCTTGCAGTTTTATGTAAGTGTAACAAATGTTAACGAATTTACATTGTACACTGACGTTGGATTAAGTTCTCCATATGATTCTTCAACCAACACTGCATACACTAGTGGCGGTGTTGCAACTAGAGCAGCAAATGCAACAGGTATACTAAGTTTCACAGGTGAAGAAGATGGTAGTGGAGATCCTACTAGATTGTATGTACATACCACAACAGGAACATTCAACACAACTGCAACTATTACTTCACCTACAAGTACAAATGTTGGTATTCCGGCAACAGTTACAACACTAGACAATGATGCACCAGAAGATTCGTTGTTTATGTATGTTTATGATTTAAAAGAATATCCTCATAACGTAAGTGAAGTTGAAATACTACACAATACTGGATTGTATCAACCATATGAAATAACAAACGCAAGTGATGCTAACTTTACATTAAGTAGTTACGATATTGACACTAGTAGTGCAGTCGGACTTACAGGTACATACACTGCCGATACAGCTATTTTTAAAGTCAAGAAAACACGAGCTGACAACTACAGTGTTGATATCACAGGCGGCGGTAGTGGAGCAGGTGCAGCTGGCGAAACAATCATTATTCCAGGTACACTACTTGGCGGTGCTACACCTGCTAACGATGCTACTATTACAACAACAGATGTAGACGGTGGAGTAATAACGGCTGCTAGTATTGCAGGTACTCCGAGATTTGATGATAGTACTCCTGTGCGTGATGGTAAAGTATGGAAGTTAAACTTTGGTACTGGACTCGAAGGAACAGCATCAAATGGTTTACAAGAAAATACTGATCACGATACCAAACTTGTAATACGTCACAAGCAAAACTTCTTGCTTGATGACTTTGGCACAGAAGAACTACCGACTCGTCCAAGTACAGCATTTACGTTTACACAAGACACTACAGAATATGTATATCGTACTATTTTATTCGGTAACCAAATCACTGATGGAGTAACTACAGCGGCTAACCAGCGTATGGTAACATTTGATAGTAACTTTAGATACACAGATTTAAGTGTTAATCAAAGTATAATAACCGCTACTGAAAGTTTCTTTAGTGCTAACAGTACTGTAAACTCAAACTATACTGATATTGTAGCTGCTGCCACACCAAGTGCAACTATTACAATGGGTGCTACTGCTGCAACTACAAGCACAGACGGGAGTAGATTTATTGCAATCGGGCAACTAGATGCTACCGAAAGAACACGTTTAGCAAATGCTGATATGATTGTTACATGGGGCGGTAAAACCTATCAGATAGATGACTATGCAGAATACTCATACACAGGTGGCAGCGGCACTGTTGCAATGGCTGTAATACAGATTTCTGATGTTGCTAATACAGATATTCATTGGCCTGCATTGAATCCTGGACTTGCTAAAACATTGGTTAATGGTGGTGGCATAACACTAAAAGCTGGATTATCATCTGGCGAAGCAGCAGAGATTACTGTTAACATTAGTACCAACAGAGCAACAGGACACGATATGTTGGACATTGGTACTGGTGGATTTAACACCAGTAACTATCCAGAACGTATTTACGGTTCACCATTTGGATTTGCTCCTGTTTCATCCGGCGATGCAATCGACAGTACTGGTAATGCAAGTGCAGCACAAGTACAAGAACGCAACAAAGGTCGAGTTTTTGCTACACTTACTGACCAAGATGGTTTCTTCCGTGTAGGTAGATTCTTTACAGTCGACCAAGGTACTGGTAGTGTTACATTTAATGCTGCACTTGTTCTTACAAACATTGATGGTATTGGATTTAAGCGTGGTGTGCGTGTTAACGAGTTTAGCAACGACGATACGTTTACTGATGCCAAAGGCGATGCAGTACCAACACAAACTGCAACAGAAGGCTATATTGATGCACGTTTAGGATTTGATAGAGATGGCGCTACAGGCGGTACAGTTATCGGTCCAGGTGTAATGAGTTTAGGTGGTCCAGGGTTTAGTCAAACTATTATGAACAGTGACATGAACTTGGGTAGTAATCGTATTACTAACTTAGGAACACCAACTGCTTCAAGTGATGCTACAACAAAACAATATGTAGATCAAAAAACAGATCAACTAAATGATATCGGCGATGTAACTATTACAGGAACAGGCGCTCCTATCACTAGCAACATTTTAGCATTTGTAGGAACTAATCAACAAAGTGTGAATGTTGAAGTAACTGGCGATATTGGACTTACATATACAAGTGGTAATAGTATTACAGCAAATATCAATACTGGTGTTATTGTTAACAATGATATTAATGCTAGTGCTGCAATAGATCAAAGCAAACTTAATATGAATGCTGCGACTACAAGAGTAAATGCAGTTGGTATTACACAAGCAGACTTAGGGTTGGCGAGTTTCCATAGTACACAGTTTACATCAACCAATGGCTGGATAGAGCTCGAAGACTTGGGTGTTGTAAATGCTAAACTAGCAAATGATGATGTAACTATTGGTGGCACTAGTATTGCACTTGGTTCAACAAGTACAAGTATTACAGGCTTAACAGGTCTTACATTTGATAGTGGTACTATTAGTGGTACCGTTGGTATCAATATCACAGGTAGTATTACACACACTGGCAATATTATAGGTCCTGCAAACAGCGGTGCTGACAACGGTGTTAGTATTGGTAGTAGTACAAATAGATACAATACTGTATGGGCAACGACATTTAATGGCGAAGCAACAGCAGCATTATATGCCGACCTTGCAGAGAACTATTTAGGTGATGCAACATATGAACCAGGAACAGTACTTGTATTTGGAGGCGATAAAGAAGTCACAGCATGTACTGCTAAAGGACAAACTAGTGCAGCAGGTGTTGTTACAACCAATCCAGCACACTTAATGAATAGTGCATTGCAAGGCGAACATGTTATAGGTGTAGCATTGCAAGGTAGAGTCCCTTGTAAAGTTATTGGTAAGGTTGCCAAAGGTGACATGCTTGTTACAAGTGCTGTACCAGGTTATGCTATTGTCAACAACACACCAAATGTCGGACAAGTTATTGGTAAGGCAGTTGGAACAAAAGACGACAGCGAACGTGGTGTTGTTGAAGTAGTAGTAGGGAGAGTATAATGGCACAACAAACAATAAATGTAGGCACTGGAGCAAATACCGGAGGGGGAGATCCCCTCCGCAATGCAATGATAAAAATCAATGAAAACTTTACAGAAGTTTATGCAGACATTGCAGGATTAGCAGATGGACAAGTCAACACTGATATCAAAGGCAGTGTGTTTGCAGACGATAGTACATTACTTGTAGACGCTGTAAACGGCATTATACCAGGATATATTAGCATTGTAACATTGCAAACTGAAGTAGCAGCAAGTGCAGATTTTGATGCATTTAAAGCAAGAATAGCAGCATTGTAAATATACGATAAATATACAAAACAATAGGATAAAAGAATGGCAAATAGATTTCCACTAGTAGTAGACACAAATGACGGTAACAGACTGAAAGAAATCCCTAGTGGCGACTCATTAGATTTTTCAAGTGTTGGCATTGCTAACCTAACTAGTCTAAGCGTAAGCGGATCACTAAGCGGTAGTACATTATCTACCACCGGAAACGTTTCCTTAGGCGGTACATTAAATGTAACTGGTGCTAGTACAATAACCACACTGTCAGCAACTACAATGACTGCAACTTCGCTAACACTCAATGGGAATCTTGTTGTTCCGCAAGTACAAAGTGATTGGACTGAAACAGATACAAACAGTGCTGCATTTATTCTCAACAAACCAGATCTTCAAGCTATTGACAACCTAGATGATATCGGAGACGTTTTTGTTGCCGATGCTGTTTTAAATGATGTATTAAAATATGACGGAACAAGTTGGCAGGCATCACCAGAAGCAGGCGGTATAGGATTTGCTGATTTTAGTGTTGTAACCAATCCAGCAAGCGGTCAAGGTAGTTTGATATATAATGCTGCCGGTGTGTTTACATTTACTCCGGCCGATGCACTAACTACAGGTTCTAATATTAGTTTACTAACCAATGATAGTGAATTTACAACCATTGCTGAGATTAATTCAAACAACTATTTACAACAAAGCGATGTTATTGGTAGCGGAAGAATTACAGCTACAGCAGCAAGCGGACAAGTTACACTTACATTTGATGCAACAGGTTTGTTAACAATTGAAACTGACACACTTGCAACTGTTACAAGCAGAGGTGCAACCACTACAACGGCGCTCGAAGCAGATGCATTTAATCAAGCACCTACAAGTACAAGCACTAACACACTAAAAGATGTGAGCATAGAAACACTTGATATTTTAACAAGTATTACAAGTACAGCAGCCAACTTTAGTACAGGCGGTAGTATAAGTGCAAACACAGGTACTGTCACTGGAAATACAGTAACAGCTCTAAGTACATTAAATGCATCGACAGTTGCAGGAGTTGGATCTATAACGAATACTGCTACAATTTCGGTAAACCCAGGAACAAACAA
>Ga0255753_1002485_pt1 | contig 20351 bp, 6 predicted proteins | sample 041ome_10_FD_179953 | JGI IMG/M metagenome (GOLD analysis project Ga0255753, IMG submission 179953) | Coastal salt marsh microbial communities from the Groves Creek Marsh, Skidaway Island, Georgia - 041412US metaG (version 2) | ecosystem: Environmental > Aquatic > Marine > Intertidal zone > Salt...
AGGAGGAATCGTCTAGCGAAGATGACTAAGTCGAAGCGCTACAGAGTTCTATTCTACCGGTAATACAAATACACATGTTCCGCACACCTACACGTCGCTACGAAAACTCTCAAGGTCCTCCCCTACTCTATGTTTCCAAAATGATTTTCCATAGCTGATCAAAATCTCCTCACCCTTCGCAATCGTCGCTTGAGGAAGCACAAAAATCGCGAGCTTCGCGTGTCCCGCCTCGTCGACGTAGGACTCAAATTTCGCATTTTGCGATCGACCCGTGTTTCTAAAGTCGTTGCAAAATCGCGCGTCGTTCCCTTCCTTTTCTGCGTCGATAGCCAATTCGTTCGCGTCGCCGAACGCGAGCGAATAATCCGTCGTCTTGGAACAATCCACCGCGGTCGTGACCACGCCGTGGTAGTCGATGATTCGTTCCCTACCTCTCAACCGCGTGTTCGCGAACAAGCCGAACTCTCCGCGCGCCGGATGCGTCGCATCATCGATGATGCGCCCTCGCGCGCGTTTCCTATCATTCGCGCGCGTGTGCTTGATCGCGCTGCGCGCGCTCGGGGCATACTTTTCGATTACGTCTGGGGACACACTCGCCGCGTCGTAGCGCAACGAATCGAGGAAGACGACGTCGGACGGCCACGACGCGGCAGCGGACGTCGACGCGGGCGTTTGTTTCGCGGTTTTGCGGACGTCGCGCCCCATGGGGCGCGACGCGGGTGTGTGCGGTGAAGTCTACAGATATTAGATTTTTGTTACATTTCCTGCAAGGATTAATACCAAGGCGCCCAAATCGCTGCGGAACGACTGACGTTGCGAATGTTAAGAGCGGCATCGACCAGGTGTAAGACAGCCTTTTGAACGCTCGGTACCGTGTCCGACGTGTCGGGGAGTACCGGGGTCGGGGCGATGATCGGTAACCTCCGAAGCACCTCCTGTACATTGGCGCGCGCCATGTTTTTAATCTCCGACGGCGACGGGCTCACGGGAGGGGTGTCGCCGCCCATGCGACGCCACGGCCAAACCATGAGTTGATCGCGGAAGAATAATTCAAGATGGGCCTCTAAGTCAGCTTCGGGCGCTGTGCACGCTTGCGCGGCGGACGCCATGGAGGCGACAAAGTCACCCTTGACGCCAAACGGTGTGAAGAACGTGTGCAAGTTTCGCGTTAGGCGGAACGGCACGGGTTCGATGTACTCGACAATACCTTTTTGATCAAACGCCGGGTGGAAGTCAAGCATGAATATCTTGCCAGTATTCTTGGCGAACATGATCTTGTTCGGTGTTCGGCCGCCAATGCGTAGGAGCGCGGACAAGAAGCTTGACATTGCGAGCTGCTGCGAAAGTTGACGCTTAAACGTCCACAAGTGCGAGCTGCTCGGAAGTGTCTTGTACATGTACTGCGAGAAGATATTTTCTGTCACGTGCTTTTGCGTAATCTCCATCAGGGCTTTCAGGCGAAGCTCCAGTACCTCTTCGGTGCCCGTAACTTCTCCCAGAATCGCAGGGTCGAGCGCGGCCTTGAAGAGCGTAATCGGTAAGTCTGCTTCGCGGCCGTAACGCGCGCAGTTGGCGTCGTACACCTCGGCATACGTGCCGTTTGCATCGTCGTCTTCGAGCAAGCGCACTTGTGGCCATACTGGAACGATGGCTGGGGTGTAATAGCACATGTTTCGACGTCTCGTCTCTGTGTGCTTGGCCAAAACTCCATTCAATGTGGACAAAAGTTGCACCATGCGCTCCTCACCGCGCGCCGCCGGTGTTAGCGACGTCTGGACCAAGAATTGCTTGGACGAACCATCCGTGCCAAGGAACTCTAAGCGTCGTAAGCAGTTTCCGTTCCGTCGCACGACGTGCACATCGGCACCGATACGCTCGAGCTTGACAAAGCGATCGGTGACGCCAAACGTCAAGTCGCCCGAATACTGCCCAGGAATTTCAATCTCGTGAAACGTGACATTTCTGAGCTGGTCGGATTCAGCCTCGAGACGCAACGTCGCCGGCAATCGATCCTCAACATCGTTCAGTAAGCGTTGTTTCCAAGCCTTAAGCTTCACCATGAGTTCCGCAACCGTCGTCGGAAATGTACTTTCCTCCGGATTCAAGTCGCGTTCGTAACTCGCTTTGTATTCTTCGACGAAATCTGCGTGCTTCGCCGAAGTATCCGCGCTGAAGCAGGCCTTACACACGCCTATGAGTTCCTTCTTGAAGCTCTCCGGAACTTCGCCGGTCGTCGCCGCTGGATACTTGTAGCATCGGTGCAACAACGTGTAGACGACAACTAATAACCGTTCTTCAGGCGTACACGCAAATTTCGTACCGAGTTCGCTAAGTAAGACTTCGAGCTCGCCGACCAAGTTGCCGTGTCTGGTTCGAATGTGTTCCATGATTTCTTTCGCCGCTTCGAAAGCCCAGTTGGCATCCTTCGCGCGCGATGCAGCCGCGGCAACATCGGGTGGTAAAGGTGTGCCTGGGGCGCTGGATGACTTCTGAGTAGCGCCACTCTTCTCGGCAATTGTGCGCGCAGTTTGAGTCGCTCGCGCCGCCGAGTCTCTTCGCTCGAGTAAGCACGTGCGCAATTGGTAGTAAACCGCTTGCGGGTGCGCGGCGGCGACGTCTTTGAGAATTGCCAAAGCATACGCTTGTTCCTGATGTGCGAGAGACAGAAGTAGCTGTGGAATCCAAGGAATCCAAACCCAAGTGGGCAAAGCGTCGAGATGACGCACGATGGCGAGGCTGATAGGCTCGGGATTTACGTCAAACGCGAGCATTTGAATCACATGAATCAACTGGTGTCGATTCTCGTGAACGTTGTGCTTGACGGCTTGCAAGTAGCAGGTCGCTGTTTGTTGCGCAATGTTTGAAATAGAGCCGTCATCACCGCGCATTCGACAAAACTTGCCCCACGACAGCCACGACTCGGCGCGTTGCTTGCACAACGACACAGAAGTCGAATACGACGCGTGCGCAGCGTCGTAATCTTCAAGCTGCTCTTGGAACTTTGCTCTCAGGCGGAATAACTCAGCCTTTTGCGGTGGTGAGAAGAACTCCAGACTCGCAGATTCAAGGAGATTGATTCCAGTGATGGCTTCATTCTCAAACGCGAGGTACGCTTCGCATTGTTCTCGAAGCTTTGAGAAAGCCTCTGAAACTTCAACTTGACCTTGATGACGCGACAAGATGTTCAGCGCAACCTCAGGCAAGCGCTGTTTACGCGCCGCTCGTGCAAACTTATTCAAACTCCACGCGCGCTCACGTTGACCGAGCTGATCGAGCTGTTGCGTTACTTGCAACATCGCGGGATTTTGCTCGCCGATTTGCTTTGCTGCGTGCGTCATGATGTTGTGCATGTTTCCGCGCCACATGAGGATCTCGCTCCACCACGGCACCGGATCCCATTCGTTGGGTGTGCGCAGACGCCAAGTTTCCATGATGTCCTGAACCAACGTGCGATTGTTCGTGATCCCTTGCACGCCTCGGCGTTGGGTATTGGAAAGTTCGAGCAAGATGCGCGTAGATTCTTGTACTTCCGCGATGGCGTTGAACATGTGAAGCGACGGAATGTGGCACGTTGAACCGGTCTCTGGAAGACGCCACCATCGATCAAGCGATGACTTAACGGCGTTCGCCCAGTGCTGTTCAGCTTCGCGTACGCGTCCACTGACAAGTGAGGCGAACGCGCGAACTGTGGTGATTTCGGGGGTTTCCTCGATTTCATTCAGCGTGCCGCTCGGCATCAGATCTTTCACACCCGCCCAATCTGAAAGTCGCCACATGCTCTGCACCATCAACTCGCTGTGCTCAACAGTTCGACTGAAGTCAGAAATCAAGTCCCATTGATTCAGTTGTTTCGCTGAATTCAGCCATTGCGTTTCCCACAGACACATCTCCGTCTTCGACACTCCCGGAGCCTGCCCAGCGGTGGCGAGCTGGATACCTTTGAAGAAGACATCTTGCGCATCTTGCCAGTGTCCGTGCTGCACGAGAGAGAGACCTGCTCGTGTGACATCGGACTGGCAACGCTGCATCCATAAGCCAACCAAAACGTCTTGCTCGTTCAACAATCGGTAAAGCTCGCTGAGAGCGTCGAAGCATCTAGCCTCTTGCGGATAGCGCACGACGTGATTCTCGAGCAAAGCGATGGCGGTGTGCCATGCGTTGAACGTCTTACCAAGGAACTTGCTCAACTCGCTTGGAATCTTCAGCTGCGGCTGAGAAAGAGATATTCCTTCCAGTAGAGCTTGAATGACGTTTGGACGCACTGCGGCCTGACGAAGGTGCGATTCTTTACTGAGCAAACCAATCATCGGTTTGGCAAGTTGCAACTGCTCTTCGCGTTGCAATGTCGCCCAAACGATGGGGAAGATCAAGACCCAGAGATAATACGCAATGTGTGCGTTCCTCGTCGCCACTTGTCGAAGCGGCGACATTAAGTCGTTTACGCGAATCTGCGCCTTTTCGTGGAGGAACTTCGCGTGGCGCTTGATCAAATCGTCGAGTTCGGCGGGATTTGCCTTCGCGTTTTTTGATTTAGCCGGAACGGGTAGAGGTTTCTTTGTCTCTGAATCAATCGGCAGAAGCGGGGTGATCAACGCACTGTTCGGAGCAAGCATGATTCTTTCATCCTCGGCGAGCGTGCTGAGAATCAAATCCAGGCCTTGCATCAACCAGAAAGTGTCCGCCATAGCATCCCAATCTTGAATGGTCAAGATATACTGCAAGCGCTGAAAGAGCGACTTGCCGATGGCGTCGTGATAAAGTGCAAAGAACTTCTTACGGAGCTCCGGCCTTCGAGTGCGGAGACCAAGCAGGTGAGTACGTTCGACTTTGAGGAACACTTCAGTGCGCACGGCTGGGTCGTGTTTGCCCTCGGGTGCACAGAGTTTGTAAATCGCCCCCAAAAGCTTTTCTTCCCATGCTTGCGTTTGCGTGATGGCGAGGCCCATGCGCGTCAACTGTGCAAGCTTGGACAAGAACAAGACGGTTTCCTTTGCGTTCAAGCTACCGACACGTGTATCGTTGTCTTCGGGAGTGCCGCCTTCGCCCAAGGCTAAGTCGTCCGTCCAAGTAACCATAGCGTCGAGAATAGCCATGAGAACGTTACCGTGCGTTGACTTGTCATTAATGAGTTGTAGCAGTAAACGCAAGAAAATCTGCTTCTGATCTGAGCCAGCCGCAATGACTCGCTGAGATAAGATCTTGATGCACTTAGCCATGCAGTAGGCAACGCTACCGTACTCTGGTTCGAGCACTTCAGGGGGCGCTTGACCACGCTTCGGATGCGCAGCCTGAAGCTCACCCGCGGCGGACGCAGTATTCAACTCGTGCGTCATGCGCGCGAGCACCTTCATCAAGTTTGGCAGATACGTGTCAATCTTAGAAGCGGCAAAGACGGCTTCGGATTCAACCACCGTGAGAATGCCAGCCAATGACGTGTTTGCTTGGTCGTTATTCGGCGAACTCTTTGAAATGATGGCATCTTCCGTGCATTTTACGTAAAACACCCCGATATGCTGCCTCAATTCTTCGATATCAGCGTCGTGCTTGCCGTTCGAATCGCCGTTACACTTGAGTATCTCACCGATGACTTCACCCAAAAGCCCATGCGCTTCACGGCTCGCAGACGAGTAGGAAGGTTCGATGAGGCGAAGAGTTTGTTGAATGCTTTCTGTGACGAACTCGTAATCGGGCGTCTTCAATGCGCACTTGAGAACGGAAAGACCCATGATGAGGGTAGACGTGGGATCGCGTTGGGCTTGATTTGCCAATGTCAAGAGCTTGTCGATGAAAGTGAACTTGATGCGCACAGACGGCCACATCGCCAACGCCTTTGAGAGGAGATCTAAAGTTCGCACATTGAGAACTTGTGCGTCTTGGTCCTTACCTTCTCCAGTGATGAAAGTCATTCGAACGAGGAAGTTGACGATGATTTCAGCCATCGCCGGCGACGTTTCAAACTCCTTTTCTTCATCTTGATCGTCGGCCGATTTGGGCATCGATTTGAGCTTTTCTGTATCCGGTAAGTCACTAACCATTTCTTCGGTAGCTTCCTCTTCTTCCTTGGTCTGCTTCGCCGAGCGCGAAGCGCGCTTTGAACGTCCCGGTGATTTGCTTTCGGCTTCTTCCTTCTTCGACTTTTTGGTACCCTTCTTTCCGCGACGAGTCGGCGTCGTGACTTCCTCGTCTCTTTCTGGACTCTCCGCCGCCTTGCGCTTTCCAGTCGTCGACGGCTCAGCTTCGTTCGATCCTACTCCAGTGATTCTATCATTCTCCCAGCTAATGATGAGTTCGACCAAATCGACCGAAAGCACTCGGTTAGAATGCGAAGAGCTCGTGGGCAAGCCCAAACGCGAAAGCAAGTTTACCATCTGCCCAACAAACTGCGCTCGTGATGAGTAAAACAACTTGGAATGCCGCACAATCAAGTTCCAAATGTGAACGAGCTGCGGAAGCGAATGACCGTCTTCGATTAAGCTCTTCTTGGTGTATCGAATCCAAATCGGGTGCTTGTGCTCACCTGGTTGAAGACGCAAAGGCAACGCTGGAGTGAGAGCGTCAAGCGCCTCGGTAACTAATGCTTTTTGCTCTGGTTGATATGCCCGAAGTAACGCAACGAAGACTTGCAATATGATCTTTTCTGGCGCTTGATACGCCTGTAAAAAGTAACTGATGTTGACGAAGGCCCATTGCTTGCTCGAAGAATCTTCACGCTTCAAGTGATTCCATCCGAACTTGATGAGTTCCTTACGATGATTAACCAAAGTTTTGGGAACGTGACGAATAAGCAACGTGCTTAGTTGTAGCAACTGAATAAGAAGGGACTCGTTGTACAACGTGGTGTTGTCACCATCGGAGGGTTCGAGCACATCATCGACCAGTTCGTTCACGAATTCGTCAGTGACGACTTCAAGAGCCTCACTTGACGCCTCTCCGTCTTCGTCGGCACAGCCGACGAGAACTTTCTCAAGCATTGGATTTATCAAAACCTTGAGCGCGGTGACGAGAACATCCGGATCGGCTTCGCCGCCGGCTTCGGCTTGCTCGCGAAACTCGGTTAAAAATTGTGTCAAGACTGCGTTGCGCTCTGCCGGTGTGTACACGTCGACGACTTCAGACTTTATGAATTCTCGGACGAAGGTGTAATCCACCACGCTACATTTGCAGAGCACTGGCATGATCTTAAACAGTATTTGAACCTGAGAACGATCGCCTTTGACGACAGAAAGGAAGCACTTCACGAGATATTTGCTTTCCATCATTGCCGGAAGCGAGTTTGTATATCCGTTGAGCAAACGATCGGCCCGTTCTTCGCTGTCCCAACATTCGTCTAGTTGCGTCAATATGGCGCTCTCCTCGGAGAGCCACTTTGGCATGATTTTAACAATCGTAGATAAGAGCTTCAAGCCATTGTAGTAGGCAAGCTGTGGGTCTTTGTTCTTCTGCAAGTCTTTCATCGCGATCTTGTCGTGTTCATCTAGTTCGCCATTGGCACCAAAGATCACACGCAACAGCTTGGAAGAAGTCGCGGTGAGCGCGTTCAGAAGTTCGGCGCCTTCAGATAACTTGAGAATCTTTACGAAGAGGGAGAAGTGTTCCGGCTGGTCCAGACGCGCCAAGAAGTACGCGATCGATTCTTTCGGATACTTGCACAGAAATTTCGTAAGCGGCACGGTGTAAAGGGAGTTGGCCTCGCTGTACACACTTTCAGGGGGCATCGTCGCCTCAATCGCCATCACGTCGCGCACCAAAGGCTTGATGAAATCAAACGGCGTAAGCTTCGGCTCGTTCGCTTTTGCATCACTTTTACCGTCGCGAAGCTTCGGAAGTAAGTGAAACAAGTTGACGATCGACGCGATCAACTTCGCATCTTTCGGAGACTTTCGAATCTGTCCTGGTACACTCGGCGCGCTTGCGTCGAGCTCCAGCCAATACTTGATGTGCTCCAGCAACTTCTCACCCAGTGTCGGGCTGAACCACTCAGCTAAAAGTTCGAGTAAGTACTCCAATGCTTCTAACAGCGGAATTGTCAGCTTTGAGAGATGTTGCAAGTTCATCAAAATCGGGCTCACGGATTGCTTGAGCGTGTTCTTGTTCATGTGAGGCTTGACTTCAACCAAACCACGCTTTGCGATAGCCACGATGTCTCCATTACGAGACGTCAAGCTCGTGAAGAGCACCGTCGAAATCCGCTCGCGCACAGCAACAATGTCGGCCGAGCTATCTGATTTTGAAAATTCAGGTGTGCTCAGGGCGGTACTCAAGACTTTCACGCACGACTGCCGAAGAGTGGACAGCGACTCGTTCTCTTGCGTCTCGACGTTCAAAACTGTATTGTCATCACTCTCAGCGACAAGGAGCACAGCGTTAAAGAACGCGCCCGGGCTAGTTTGTACCGACATATCCTTCAATGGGATCAGCGATGGCGAATGAATCAAGCAAAAGTCGACAAACTTCACCAGTTGAATCTGGGCCAACACGTGTCGAGTCTGCAACGGCTTTTCAAGCAACACGGTCAAATGTGACTTGGATTGCGACAAAATGCTTTCCATGGTAGTCGAGGTTCGCTCAGCGATCCCCAAAAGCGCTTTCACGACCGCAGTACGACATGCACACGTGCTCGCTACGCTACGCAGTTCTTCAAGGAGAATTGACACACTAGCTGCAACGCCATCGCCGCTATCGCCTTCAATCACCGTCGGCGGCTCGCTTCCGCTCGGAATGCTTCTCTCAATGATTCGCAAAAACACTTCTTCAGCTTCCTTTTTCTGCGTCATCGCGTACACTGGAAGTAGCTGAATCGCGCGCATTATCGCGGGAAGTATGTCGGGGAGACGAGACTTGAGGATAGACGTCGGCAAACTCTTGCACAATCTGTCCAAACCAGCAACACCGCCGATGATGCAGTGCGCTTCCTGTTTGTAGCAACAGTGGACCAATCGAGGCAGCAGCGCCTCAATAAAGGCTGCTAATTTAGGATAGGAACTCTCATCCACGTCCATCGTTTTCTTCTTCGACTTTTTCGGCGTCGGCTTTTTCTCCATCGTGTCTTCAGCGGCTTGAATCTCGTCAACTTCGTCTCGAGTTAAAATGAGCACCGCGTCGATAAAAGTACCTATCGTCTTCAAAGTTGCCTTTAAGTGCACTTGCTTTGGAGATTCGAGCGACTTCATTAGCGCGTCTAAGAAGAGCGTCGTTTCCAAGATCTTGAGGTTCATCGAACGCGGGCGATCGATTGAATCGTGATCCATTCTATCGGCCACAGGTTGCTCGGGCCGCACAGCGTTGCTAACGAACAACATGGCCATGTGCTCGCAAACGCTATCCATGAACGTCTCATCGGTTTCCTTCAAAGTTGGGTCGCATTCAGCAGCGATCACAGTGATGACCAACTGTTTGAAAACATTCTGCTCTGCCACAAGCTGACTCTTTGTTTTGTTACCTAATTGCGTCGAGCCCTCTGCGACGGTTGCAGAGTCAAACTTTTTCCCCCACCCGTTGGAAATTGCAGCTTCGATGGCACTTTCTATTTGTTCTACAGACCCAGATAAAGCGTGGCCAGCGCTCAAGTTCAACGCGGAAATCAAGCACGTCCTAATAAAAGTCAACGCTTGGCGTCTATGACGAATGAGTGCCTCGGACGCCTTGACGTTCGGGATCAGTGGCGTTGAAAGAATGTTCTGCATCAACACGATGCAACGATCCAAGGGGACCAGAAACGAAGTCTCTGGCTTGAACATCAAAATCATTCTCAAACCGTGCTCGGGATTACTTTTCGCATCCAACTCCAACGGACTTCTAAGAAACGCACGGTTGCGTCCACCAAGTTTACCGATCAGTTGCATCGCCTTGGCGCCGAACGGCGACCCGCTCTGTTGAGGCTTGAGCATCGCCCACAACGCGAGCATCAACTCGGATTCCACTTCGGCTATGCACGGGTCGAGAAACTCCGGATTCAATGAATCGACCCAGAACTCTAAAGTGCGTAGGCCTAGTAAGTTCAGTTCGTTTACTGGAGCACGAAGCGCCTTACACAGCGGCGTCGCGAGCTTCGGTAAATGTGGAAGAATTGAAGACAGCCGCGCCGGCAGAATCAGGCACAACTCTACTACGGTGTCGTGCAACTCGTGCGGATCGGGTCCGTTCAACATCTCGAGCAAGCAGTCGAGACTGGCAGGCAAAATTGGTACGACTTCTCGGTAAAGAACGTCAAACTTGGCTTGCGCCATCGCTCGAAACAAATACCGAAGTAACCTGATGTACGCCGTAGGATTCTCGTGCTCCCGTATCGCCTGCAAGCATGATTCCATCATCGTGATGACGTGCGAGCTCAGTACAGTTTCGCAGTTGCTATGCTTACTCACCGCATGAAGTAACAATGAGAAAAGCTTTAACACTAGCTGCGCTTCTTGTGACGATTGATCGCTTAAGCACGACAACTTTTTCTCCAATAAGTAAGTCACAAACGCATCGGCGGCATACCGGCACAATTTCGCGTTCTGCAACAACAAGTGGGGAACTTGTACCATCGTTGGCAGTTCTAACATTCCCGTGAAAAAGTGATCAAAGTGTAAGCAGATAATATCAACGAAATTTCGCGGTTCTAATACCGCCAAAGCTTCGGAAAAGTGCGTGCACATTTCTGTGCACTCCGTGCCCTTGAACAACTGCATGCACTTCACTCCGTTGCGAATAAATCCAGCCGAGCGCCTGAGCTCCATGCTATCCAGTCCCAAGTCGGTGGGTTCAGAACCATTAAAGTTCGTAATACTCCACAGAAGTGTCTTCATACCGATTGTCAATGTTTTGATGATGGCTTTGCTATCTGAAAGCGATCTGAGCTTCTCGTGACTAGGGAGCTCTGGATCCTTCTCATCGCTAGCAGCGGCGTTCTTTGCGTCGCTCGCCGTTTCATCAACTTTTTTGCTCGCCGTTCCTTCAGCGCTGTCTACTTTAGGTGGCCCTGCAGCTTTGTCAGTTTTCGCCACCTTTGCCTTGATAGCTTTCTCTAAATCGTTCGCAGTCTCTAAGAGCTCGGGGACATTCGAACGCAGCGTTCTAAACTTTGCTACAGTGGCGTACATGATGTGCACTAAAAGATGCCGAGCCTGCTCCGCTTGGGTCTTCTCACTGCGCATGCGGAATATGGATTCTACAAGATGGTGCATCAGCCTCGCGCATGTCATGTGCGTCGACATTGGCAAAGTAGTATCTTGCATGTTCCGACTAAAGATGTGCACAGCTCGGCGAATCTGCGGTAGCGTAAGCTCCGCCTTCATATGATGCACTAGTTCAGCGAGGAACGAGTAAGCCAGCGGTCGCAAACTTTCAATGCACATTCGCCCCGTACCGACGAGGATATCATCATCCATCATCAAATCCAAATGCGCAAAGAACCGTTTGCAAAATGCAGGAACGCTCAGCACGTGGCGCGTGGCGACCAAGAGCTCCTTGCGCGTCGCTACGACATCTGGACAAGTCTTCAGCAACGAGACTATGGCGTCAGAGACCGCTTCTTGGTACGGCTCCACTAGAGACGCGCTACCTCGAAGAAGATACGCGATGAAGCTGATCGTTTTCACTTGAGCCGCTTTCAGGTCGCAAAATATCGTTCGCATCGTCGGCGACATTGAGTCAGAATCGTGGCCTTCCAAGCTTGTAAACTTCACCATGAGCGGTATCATCGCCGATACTTCAGTCTGTATATTGCGATTGTAGAGCTGATAAAGCAACATGACGATGAGTGGACACTCTGTCATCACTTTAAACGACTCCAACGCCGGTATCTCACATGGATTCGACGGCTTCTCTTTCCGCCCGCGCTGCTTCACCGTCCCGCCCAGAATGTTCTCAACGCACTCCTCTGCCGAGGTGTATACGTCGGAAACGAACGCTAAAAACGGCGAGCGACGCTCATCCATTGAAGGTCTAAAGTTTCGGTGCAAGTCAAAGATGATTCGCAAACATAGCAGCGCGTTCTTCTCGTTCTCCGACGCCAACGGGTCCAAAGCCAAATTCAACAGTTCCTGCTCATACGGCCGTAGGACCTCGTTAAACGGCAATCTATTCAAAATCTCGTAAATGACATGACGCAGTGCATTCTCTTCGTCATCTACCAGCGTCGGTTCCGTCTTCTTCGTTAGGATCTCTTTGAAAATCGGGAAATAGCTCTTGAGAAAGTGCACGTATTCGCTCGTGTGCACGACTTCAATACCATCTCGCACGTTCGTCGCGATCTCTATCTGCTCGGAAGTCGACGCTGCGTTTAGCAATCGCTGTGCCTGCGCTCCATACGCCGTCTGCGCCATGATCACCGCCCTCGATCGCCCTCGAACTCGACTTGAGCACGGATTTGATGCCAATTGTTAGGGCAGAGGTCCGATCGGTCGAATTGCGACGAATGCTCCGCGACGAGGCGCGCGTTTTCGATCTACAATCGCGTCAATACGATCGAAGAGGGTTCTTCTTTCGTTTACCGCGGCCAATCGAAGGAGTGGGCGCGCACGCGTCGATCTAGCGCACGATTCAGCCGGCGAATTCGCGATCTGAATTGACGCGAGGGCTAGAGGGGAAAATAAGCGCACAGGAATTTTAGCGGTGTCGTTCGTTGGTACAGACGAGTGTCACACAGCTCGGTACCATCGTGCTGATTGAGACGACGAACATCGTTAAGATGGGGGGTTGTTGAGTCTACAACGCGAATGTTCTACACATAGAAAAGTAAGAAGTGTGAGACGCTGAGACGTCGGCGACGTCCACAGCCACATAATAGTCTGTTACGCGTCTTCGGAGATGTTGGTCGTCTCTTTTGACTCGTTCGTTCGAGCTGGCAGAGCATCGTTAGACGAGCTTTTCTCATCGAGCCACTCAAACTTGCACAAAACGCCAGCGCAGGACTTGCTGTCGTGTACGTATTCGTCGTCGCGCGCGAGCAACGGTACAATGCGGACGCCTTCGCGCAAAGCGCTAACGGCGACGTCGTAGTGTGCGAGGAACTCATCGCGCGCGCCATCTTTGTCCATGGCTTGGATTTGTAGCACCGTGAGTTCGGGCTCGCGAATTTCCAAGTCAAAGTGCTCGTTCCAAATGGGTTGAGCGCGCGGACCGACTCGTGCCTTGGAGTACACCGACGTTCTCATTGAATTCCCTCTGGAAGTCGCGGACAAGCGATCGGCGACGCAACCGAAGAGGGAAATCTTCATGAACGTATCAGGTGCCGACATAAAATCGGCATCCTTGAAATTTTCCCAACCTAGTCCGCACAAGACGTGTATGCGCAGAATTCTAGGCTTGGTCGGTCTTTGAACCGACGGGTTGATTAAATAGTCGGGCTTTTTCACGTAACCGCACCCACCGTTGACCGCAAACTTGGCTTGGTTCACCCACACATATCTGTCTTGCGCCTGAAAGTTGAGCGCGACGAGCGATGCGCCTATGGACCACGCGTCGGAGGGATCGTAATTGTTACTCATGATGCGTTGACCGCCCGGGTACGTGCGAAGCAAATGCGCCTTGGTGAATTCGAGCAAATCCTTTTGGCTCGACTTTTCGACTAATTTCTTGGCCTTGTTCTCGCTCCAACTGCAAGAAAACTTTGTACCGAGATCTTTCGCTTCCTTGAAACTATGAAACTTCAAATTTCGCAATGAGACGAGTGCCTTGACGTCCTCGTCGTCCTCGCCGCCGTCGTCCTCGCTCGTCCCATCGGAGTCTTCAGGAACGCCTGCAGGCGCACTTTTGGAGAGGTTGACCACGGAGTTCGCCACCGAGAGCTTGTTTCTCCCAGTTGAAAGTGTAGCTTTGGTGCTCTCCTGTAGAAGCTTCCGAGTAGACTTAGACTTGCCCCTCGAGGATATCGCCTCGAACACTTTTCCGACGCCGAACGATGCGTTCTTGACTTCGTCTTGCTTGTGCTTCACCTTGTCCCGAATTATCACTTTACCCTTCAACTCGGCCGGCGATGGCCAGCGGTCCAACACGTATGATTCTTCTTCGCCTTCGCCTTCGCCTTTCGACGGCGGCGTCCAGAGTTTATCGCCGAACGTGTGTCGCATGATTTTCGCCATCACCGCGCGCGTCTCCCGACTCGCGTGATTCTCCAAAGTCACAATCACCGGATACTCGCTAGCTACGTGTGCCCTGTCGTTGATAACCGCGATCGCGTCCTTAAACAACATCGGGCGCACCGCCGTCCCTCCGTGCGTGATGATCGGCCCCTTCGACCCTCCGTCGTAACAGTCCAGCTCGACGACTCTGCACCCGCGTTCGAGCGCCCACGCGATGGCCGAACTCGTCGACCTCGAGAACAACTGTCCGCCGTCCAAGTACGTATTATGCGAAGAATTCACAAAATAGTGCGACAATTCATCCGTCATCGACGCCTCGTCCACCTCCGAGCGCGCGAACGGAAAATTCTTCTCGCTCGTCAGCGCCCGCTTCGCGAACTTTCGCATCTTTACCGCGCCCTCCTCCGCCTCCCCGCAACGCTCGATCACCGCCTCCGCCTCCTCCCGCGTCATCCCCTGCGTCGTCATCATAAACTCCATCGCCTTCTCTATCGACACGCGCGCGTCCCTCCCTTCGCCCGTCGTTCCCTCGCGCAAGCGCGCATCCAGGACGCGCCAATCGAAATCGGCGTTGAACACGAATCGCCGCGCGTCCCACCCTTGCCCGGACGTCCTGCGCGTCGTGACGCACGCCGACGCGCAGACGCCCATCGCGGACCCCGCGCGCGCGCGCGCGTCCGTCCCACCGCGCGCGCGGCGTTCTGCGCCGACGAACGCGTCCCGCGCGCGGGCCCCCGGAGATGCCGGTCGACGGTTCGATCGATCGATCGATCGCGCGATGTCTTCGCGAACCTCGCGTCGAGGGATACCCGTGCGCGTCGAACCTCGACGCGAGGTTCGCGAGGACACCGCGGCGTCGATCGCGGTCGCGCGCGGCGTCGCGATCGACGATCGCGCGCGGCAGACGACGACGACGACGACGATGGCGACGGCGACGGCGACGGCGACGGTGGTTCGACCGACGCGCGCGACGACGCGACGGGCGGCGACGCGCGCGACGACGCGCGCGCGCGCGGCGCGCGAGGGCGACGCGAACGCGCGCGCGCGGTTCGAGCTGCGAAACTGCGGGGACAAATCGATGGCGCACCTGGACGCGCCGGTGCGCGCGCCGGGAGATCTGACGATCGAGGCGACGAAGAGCGTGATCGGACGACAGCGGTCGGAGGCGGTGAACCTGCCGATCGAGGTGCCGACGGTGAGCGGGGCGCACGCGATGATCGATTTGGTGGACGGGAAGGTGATGGTGACGGATTTGACGTCGACGAACGGGACGTTTATCGATGGGGAGGAGCTGTTGCCGGGCGTGCCGACGCAGTTGGTGGTGGGGGGGGAGGTGATTTTTGGGGATGAGTTTCTCGCGCGGTTCGAGCTGGTGGAGACGGCGGACGAGGGGAGCGGCGACGACGCCGCGGATTGACTGCTGCGCGGCGTGTTTCGATCGCGAAGAGACGCGCCGAAGGAGATGTAATGTTATGTTCTCATTAAAAGTACATAGATATGTGCATCGCGTTACTAAATTGGTTGCGGGCGCGACTGCACGATTATTACGGCTTCGTCGTCGCCGAGCACGCCGCCTTCAACGTCTTGCGCCGCGCCGAGCGCGGTTTCGAGTTCAATCGCCGCCTTCAAAAGCCGTCGTCCGAGACGCGCTCTCGCGTCTGCGTTCGTGCTGAGTTCTTGTCGTGAGTAGTCCACTGATTCCATCGTCACTTTGCCAAACGTCGGTGCGCCGTACCTGCATCGCAGCGAAGACGCGTGATTGGCGTACGCGAGCACGTCCACGGCGCCGGTGGCGCGGTCGATCTCAAAACGCCAAGGCGTGCCGTCGATACCGCTCGCGAGTGTTTCACCTAAACCGACACACACCTCAGCTTGTACAGATTTTGCGCCTCGAATCGGGCTTTGTGTGTGAAGGACGAATGAGAGCGCGTTCGGCGACAGTTCCTGCGCCAGCACCGCCATGCGCGCTTCGGATTGTTTTACGCCTGCGGCGCGGCGCGCGAGCACGGCGCGACGCGAGTACAGCGACGCCCAGACGTCAGCAATAGCACGTTGTACTTCGGTGACGTTTTGTGCATCGATGCCCACGACACTTTCGTACAGTCCGGCCGCGGACATGCCGCTTAAATCTTCCACGTTTGCGCTCGATCGCACGACCAGGCGAGCGCTCGCGTCTAATGCCGAGCACGCCCTCTCGACGATCTCGCGCTCTGGTAGGTTTTCGACGATAAAGCTTTGGATCGCCGAGCACGCGTCGTCGATGTCGTGCACGCTGACGCTTTCGAGAGCGAGCAAAAGTTGACCAAATCGCTCTTCGTCGCGAATCGACGCTTCCATGGATCCGAAAGGCACGACGAATCCCGAGGGCGCTTTAAACGCCGCACTATCGCGAGCGATGATCGCCAAGCGACTGCACGTCGACGATTTCGCGCCAGCGTTTGAGATCGTGGCTTCCGCCAAGGGCAGACACGTCATCACGTTCACCATAGCGCACGCCGTTGGCGACACGGCCGCGTGCGACACCGCATGACCGGATTCCCGCGAATCGCGCGTTCCATCGAAATCGCGCAACTCGGTATGTAATGAAGACACGTTCAAAACGGTGTCTTTTCCCACGCGCGCGCTCACTTTAGATCGAGCTTCCCCACTTAGTGCGCTAACGAGGGGCGTGCGCTCTTGCCTCGCTCGAATTGCGAGGTGTGACAAATGTGCCAACTCGTCGCGCAAGATGACTCCCTTCACATTGCTTCCCGCCGACGAAATCTCTTCATCTCCATCGACCTCGGAGACAAACGCTATGATGTCCTTGTCTCCGTGCACTTGAACGCTCTCTGGATTCAAACGGTCCAAAAGTACGAGCACGCCTTGCGCGTCTCCGAGGACGATCGGATCGAACCCGTCCCCGTCAACATTGCGTTCAACCACCTCCGACATCATCTCGATCGTTCTAGAGAGTTGGAAAGCCACGCTCGCACGAATGACAGACTCGACAAATGTCGCGCCGACGTGGTGTTCCAGACCAAATGCGTCGGCAAGTTGTGCGGGAGCGTCGCCGAAACCACTCATGACGGCTCTCGTTTGCGATTCGATGAGTCGCCTTGCGCGTTGTAGCGTTGCCTTCAAGCGAAGGGCCGCATTTCCGTCCTCGATCGCGGGTGTGCTCGTAGTCCAAGACATGAGCTCACGTGCGATGATTCCAGTCTCGAGGGACTTCCATCCCGAAAGACCGATGTGTTTCAAAGCGAGCGCAGAAACGTTCGCCGCGTGCTGCATGTTGTCTGACTTCTCTCGCTCCATGAGATTATTGCAGCGCGCTAATAAAACAAACGCGTACTCCTCCAGCGACATTTCTACCTGTCGCCAGGCGTGCCGTTGTCGCACGGAATCATCCGGAGCGTCGTTTCGCATCCCCGTGCTGAGACCGGCGCAAAAGTACGATCGTAGCCGTGTGCAGACGTCTAGCGTGTGACGCAGCGTTGCACCTTCATGATTGAGCCAGCCGTCGTTGAGATTGTTGAGCGAGTGTTGCAGTTCGCCAAGTTCGCCGATGAGCGGTTCCGTTTCCTCGTCTAAAGTCCCCCTAAGGCTATCGAGACGCTCAAACACGCCGGTGGCGTTGAAGAAACGTTTGAGTTCTCTGTGGAACTCGCGAAACTCGCGAACGAAGTCTTCAGAGTACTCGCCCTCACGCGCGGTGATTCGTTCTAACACAACTTCGGTTGCGATTAAATCCTCTGGCCCAGCGTTCCGATGCAGCTTGTTCTGAATCGTGTGTTTGATGGTTTTCTTCAAATCCTCCGGAATGTCGTTTCTGTGCGCAATGTCCCGAATTCGCGTCAGCGGCACGGCGTTCGTGAACTCTTCGTTGAACGAAGGTAGCCAAGGGTGGACTTGACGCATAACAACGCGCTCAACTTCGCCCAAATCCGTTCCGTGACGATACATCGCGCCCTGCACCTGCTCCATACTTATAAATATCCCCCGACCCACCATCGCCGGTCCGTTTGGACGACGATGACCTCCACTCTCCACGCACTTGATCGTCCCGGTGCTTATCCAACGCAAATACGTCGCGCTCACAGCCAACTTATCGCGCGTGATCTCTTTTCCGATACCGATTTGATTCGCCACGGCCGCGAGCTTCTCGAACCACGACCCGCCGCTTTCGTCCGCGAGCACGACGGCTCGCGCCGCGCTCGCTTCTTCCAAATTGCCCACATCCCAACGCATCGTCGCCGGCCGATCGCTCGTGTGCTCGTTCGACTGCATCATCCGTACCTCACCGCCGCTCCATCCCTTCGCGCTCGTCGAGACCGACGGCGGCTCGCCGCCGCCGCCGTCGTCGTCGCGAGCCTCCGCTCGAGCGTCCTCGCGCGTCTCGCCTCCTCCTCCACCTCCTCCACCATCGCGCGTCACCGCGCACGCTCCGTCTCCGTACACTCCACGAACGACGCATTTTTTCGCGTCGCGCACGTCCTCCACGCGCACCGTCTTATTTTCTCCGCCCTCCCACTCGACGTCGCCGCTCGCGCGTCGGCGCACGCACTTAAACGCCACCCCATCGACACCGACGTCCACGTCCGCGCGCGCGCACCACGCGTCACCGTCCGTCCACTGTAACTCCAACGCTCGGTCGACGTTCCACGCGCCGAGGGCGTCGGCGTCGCCGACGAGCGCGAGGGAATCGCCGTAGTCGAGCTGCGCGGTGATTGCAAAGTGAAACTCGATCGACGCGCGCGAAGCGATCGACGCGCGCGGTCGCGAACGCGCGCGCGGAGACGCGCGCGTTTGACTCGGTGCGCGCGCCGGGCGCGCGCGAGGCGCGAAGGCGCGTCGCGTCTGCATCTGCGGAAGCTCCGCGCCGAGACAGTTACCGCGAGGCGACGACGGCGCGAAGAAGAAGAAGAAACCAATGCAGGCGCTAAATTACAACGCCGCGGAGCGAACTCGCGCGATTCGAAACGATGATGAAAACAATCGGTGAAATCACTCTGCGCTGGCCTCTTTAGCGCGCGTGTTGACGAAATAAATTCCGACGAGCGTCACCGCCGCGCCGCCGAGTTGGGTGGCGCTGAGCGTCTCGTCCAGGGTGAGATACCCGAGCGCGGCGGCGAACATCGGAGTGAGGAACGTGAGCGAGCTGAGTTTCGTGAGTGACCCCTTGGTGGCAAAGTAGAAGAAGGCGCCGTAGGCGACGGCGCCGCCGAAGACCGACGCGTACAACAGCGACGCGACGTCGGCGCCGCTCAGAGACAAATGCGAATAAAGTTCCGGTTCCGTGGCGAGAGAGTACGCGAGCAAAGGCACGCCGCCGAGCGCCATGTGCCACCCGGTCGCCATCACCGGGTCGACGTACTTGCACACCCATCGCACCATGACTGTGCCGACGGCCATGGACTGCGCCGCGAGCAACATCCACCACTCGCCGCTGTCCCACAACGATCCTTCGAGGCGCAACGCGCTGAGCGCGTCGGCGCCGTCGCTGTTCACAACGGATTTCAACGCATCTTCCGGAAGTTCGAGCAATAACAGACCGAGAACGCCGAGCGCCAATCCCGCGACGCCCTCGACGCCGAGCGTCTCGCCGAAGAAAATCGACGCCAAAATCGCCACCGTGAGCGGTTGCGAATCGATGATCACCGAACCTAACCCCGCCGACGTGCGCTGCAATCCTTCCGCGAGAAACCCTTGAAACATGGCGGCGTCGACGACGGCGAACGCCGCGACGGCGCCCCACGCCGTCGCCGTCTTCGGCATCGGTCGACCCTTACTCAGCGCCCACGCCACTAAAATCAACCCCGACGGAATCAATCGCACCGACGCGACGAACATCGGCGACGTCACCGGCAAAACCCCTTTCATCGCCACCATCGACGTCCCCCACAGAAAAAACGGCGACACGAGCGCCAAATTCGCCGCCGCGCCGCCGCTCGCGCTCGCCCCCGCGCTCGCCCCCGCGCTCGCCCCCGCGCTCGCCCCCGCCTCGTCCGCGAGCGCCTCCGCGTCGCACGACGCCTCCATCCCGACCCCCACGCACTCCACCCCGCGCGCCTCGCGCGTCGGTTCCGGGATCACGCACTCCGCGCCCATCGTCGACGCCACGCACTCCATTTGGTCGTCCTCCTCGCGTCGCGTCGTCGTCGCCGCCGTCGCCGCCGTCTTCGTCTCCGACGACGACGACGCGCGTCTCGTCGTTCGTCCGCGCGGTCGCGTCGCGCGCCGCGTCGTTCGTCCGCGCGTCGTCGGCGTCGTCGCGCGATGCGTCGCGATCGTCATCGTCATCGTCGT
>Ga0255753_1002487_pt1 | contig 20338 bp, 18 predicted proteins | sample 041ome_10_FD_179953 | JGI IMG/M metagenome (GOLD analysis project Ga0255753, IMG submission 179953) | Coastal salt marsh microbial communities from the Groves Creek Marsh, Skidaway Island, Georgia - 041412US metaG (version 2) | ecosystem: Environmental > Aquatic > Marine > Intertidal zone > Salt...
GGTTACATTGGGGATGAGGAGATGCCAGAAGGTTTTATATCACAACAATTATTCGGCCTTAAAAGAAAACAATGATTCAAATTGGCACCACTCTGGTTACTGAGGATCTTATTGAAAAAGACTTCGTATGTAATTTAAATGCCTGCAAAGGTGCTTGCTGTGTAGCAGGTGAATACGGTGCCCCACTAGAATCTTGGGAGGCCGAAAAGCTCGAGAAAATACTGCCAAAAATAAAGCCTTACCTACGTGAAGAAGGTATTTCGGCTATTGAAGAACAAGGCGCCTATGTTACCGGAGAAGACGGCGATCTAGAAACGCCTTTAGTAAATGGTAAAGAGTGTGCATACCTCACCTTTAATAATCAAGGTCAAGGAGTCTGTGGAGTAGAAACAGCCTACTTAGATGGCACTATTGATTATCACAAACCAGTAAGCTGCCATTTGTATCCGGTGAGAGTAACGAGATACACTTCATTTGAAGCTGTCAATTATCACCGTTGGGAAATTTGTGATTCCGCTTGTGCACTTGGAAAAGAACTAAAAGTTCCTATTTATCAATTCGTTAAGCACGCACTTGTAAGAAAGTTTGGTGAAGAGTGGTATGAAGAATTAGAGAAAGCCGCCGAACTTTGGAAACAAGAAAAAGGTCTTGTTTAAGGCCTAAAAAAGTTTCTAAATTTTTCTTGAAAAGAAAACCCTAGGGTTTATAGGAACTGAACTCACATTTCAACATTTTCTGTTAAAAACTTATCGGTCAACGAACCCAAACTCGCTTTACCCAAGGAGTTTGTTTTTACATCTTTGTTAGTCACTGGTCTGTTCCAGAATCCATCAATTTTAAGAACTAATAATAAAGCTATGTCGACTGCAGTAGAACCCATTTTACAAGACAATCCTGACCGATTTGTAATTTTTCCAATCCAACATCATGACCTTTGGCAATGGTACAAGACTTCAGAAGCATCATTCTGGACTGCCGAAGAAATTGATCTTTCACAAGACTTAAACGACTGGGAAAATAAATTGAACGATGACGAGCGTTATTTCATCAAGCATATCCTTGCATTTTTCGCAGCATCAGATGGTATTGTAAATGAGAATCTAGCAGAAAACTTCGTTAATGAAGTTCAGTATTCAGAAGCGAAATTCTTCTATGGGTTTCAAATTATGATGGAGAACATCCACTCAGAGACCTATTCACTGCTTATTGACACTTACGTTAAGGACGAGAAAGAGAAGAACACTCTTTTCAAGGCAATCGAAAATTTCCCTGCAATTAAGAAGAAGGCAGACTGGGCACTGAAATGGATTGAATCACCAAGCTTCGCAGAACGACTAATCGCTTTCGCTGCGGTTGAGGGTATCTTCTTTTCAGGAGCTTTCTGTTCTATTTTCTGGTTAAAAAAGCGTGGGCTTATGCCAGGACTGACTTTCTCGAACGAATTGATTTCGAGAGATGAAGGGATGCACTGTGACTTCGCTGTACACCTGCACAATAATCACCTAGTAAATAAGGTTCCAACCAAAAGAATCAAAGAGATTATTATTAACGCTCTAGATATCGAGCGCGAATTTATCACTGAATCCCTTCCGGCGAGTTTAATTGGAATGAACTCTAAGCTAATGACCCAATATCTAGAATTCGTAACTGATCGTCTTCTTGTAGAATTAGGCTGCGAGAAACAGTACAATGCTACCAACCCGTTCGATTTCATGGACATGATCTCTCTTCAAGGTAAAACCAACTTCTTTGAAAAGAAGGTGAGCGAGTACCAGAAAGCGGGGGTAAAACAAACTGAAGCTAACACAGACGATAAAGATCCATTTGCATTTGATGCAGATTTCTAATTAATACCATTCACCTAACCAACCCTTAAAACCTTTCGATATGCATGTAGTAAAAAGAGACGGGAGACAAGAGCCCGTTATGTTCGACAAAATCACCACGAGAATCCGCAAATTATGCTACGGATTAAGCCCACTGGTAGATCCAGTAAAAGTAGCAATGCGTGTTATCGATGGTTTATACGACGGCGTTACTACATCAGAATTAGACAACCTCGCGGCAGAGGTGGCGGCCACAATGACTACTACCCACCCAGACTTCGCACAGTTAGCAGCCAGAATCTCAGTGTCGAACCTACATAAAAACACCAAGAAGTCGTTCTCAGAAACCATGGACGACCTGTATAAATACGTCAACCCAAGAACCGGTAAGAAAGGGCCGCTTCTTTCTGACGAGGTACACAAGGTGATCATGGATAACGCAGAAAAGCTCGATTCATGCATTATCTACGATCGTGATTTTGGTTACGATTACTTTGGTTTTAAAACCTTAGAGCGCTCCTATCTTTTGAAAATCAATGGTAAGATCGTAGAAAGACCTCAGCACATGCTGATGAGAGTTTCGGTTGGTATTCATCCGAACGACTTAGATGCTGCTATCGAGACTTATGACTTAATGTCAAAGCGTTACTTTACACACGCCACCCCAACCCTATTTAATTCAGGAACCCCAAAACCTCAAATGTCATCTTGCTTTCTACTAACCATGAAAGACGACAGTATTGATGGTATTTATGACACCTTAAAACAGACCGCTAAAATCTCACAGTCTGCAGGCGGTATTGGTCTATCTATTCACAATATTAGAGCTACAGGGTCTTATATATCAGGAACCAACGGTACCTCTAATGGTATTGTTCCTATGCTTCGAGTATACAACGACACCGCTCGTTATGTAGATCAAGGTGGCGGAAAGAGAAAAGGGAGTTTCGCGATGTATATCGAACCATGGCATGCAGACATTTTTGACTTCCTTGATCTTAAAAAGAATCACGGTAAAGAGGAAATGCGTGCGCGCGACCTTTTCTACGCAATGTGGATACCCGATCTATTTATGAAGCGCGTTGAGGCAAACGAAGATTGGACACTTATGTGTCCTAACGAGTGCCCGGGATTATTCGATAACCACAGCGAAGAGTTCGACAAGTTATATCTTCAGTACGAAGCTGAAAATAGAGGACGCAAAACCGTAAAAGCACGTGAGCTTTGGGAGAAAATCCTAGAATCTCAAATCGAGACAGGTACACCTTATATGTTATATAAGGACGCAGCAAACCGCAAGAGTAATCAAAAAAATTTGGGGACTATCAGATCATCAAATCTTTGTACTGAGATCCTAGAATACACCTCAGAAGACGAAGTTGCTGTTTGTAACCTTGCGTCAATTGCACTTCCAATGTTTGTAAAGGATGGCAAATTTGACCATCAAGAGCTGTTTGATGTCACCAAACGAGTAACACGCAACCTCAACAAGGTAATCGATCGCAACTACTATCCGGTCGTAGAAGCCGAGAACTCAAACATGCGTCACCGCCCTGTCGGATTAGGAGTTCAGGGACTTGCCGATGCGTTCATCATGATGCGTCTACCGTTTACCTCAGATGAAGCGAAAAAACTAAATCAAGAGATTTTTGAAACCCTTTATTTCGCTGCCGTTACCGCATCAATGGAAATGGCGATTGAAGAAGGGCCTTACAGCAGCTATAAAGGTTCTCCAATTTCTGAAGGTAAATTCCAATACGAACTTTGGGGAATAAAGGATGACGAACTATCTGGTCGCTGGGATTGGGAAGCACTGCGCAAGCAAGTACTAAAACACGGTGTTAGAAACTCACTTCTTGTTGCACCGATGCCAACTGCCTCTACTTCTCAAATCTTAGGTAATAATGAGTGTTTTGAGCCATACACCTCAAACCTATATACTCGTCGTGTACTATCAGGAGAATTTATTGTAGTAAATAAGCACCTACTTAAAGATCTAGTTCGTCTTGGCTTATGGAATGAAAGCATGAAGCAAGAGCTCATGAGAGCCAACGGATCTGTGCAGCATATTGACGGAATTCCAGAGGATATCAAAGAGCTTTACAAAACTGCATGGGAGTTGAGTATGAAAGACATTATTGATATGAGCCGTCACAGAGGTTATTTTATCGATCAGTCTCAATCGCTCAACCTTTTCATGGAAAATGCGAGCTTCAGCAAGTTGACCTCAATGCACTTCTATGCTTGGAAGAGTGGGTTAAAAACAGGTATGTACTACCTAAGAACAAAAGCAGCTACAGACGCTATTAAATTCACAGTAGATAACACTAAGAAAGCTGCTCCAGTAGCAGTATCCGCAGAGGCTGAAATCAAGCTGGCTGAACAAGACGCCGCAAGCATCCGCGAGAAAGAAGTAGATATCGAACCGATGAGCCCTGAAGAGATGAAGGAGCTCATCAGAAGATCAAAAGAGGGTCAAGGAGATGACGACTGTTTAATGTGTGGATCTTGATTACTCACTGCCATAAGTAATTAAGAAACACAAAAAAAGCCCGCACCAATGGTGCGGGCTTTTTTAATTAAATTATTGAAGTCTTATTCAGACCAAGCTTTACCACCAGTAAGCGTTTGTACATCATCACAAGCGATATACTCGCCTGGTACTGGTAAATATGCAAGTACATTCTCACCGATATACTCAGAACCTTTGTAAGCGCTAATGGTCATACTTCTTAAATCTCCGGCAAACGCATAAGCATCTGAAGAAATAGACTCTTCTCTATCGCCGAATAAGGTAGTGAAGCTATCTACAAGATTTGCTTCACTAACCGCTTCCAGTGAACTAGCTCCTGTCGATTCAGTTACAAAGCTTGCGAAAGCTGTTAATTGACTCTTAACTCGATCCTGAGCCTCAGCGTCATAACATTCAGCGATCAATTTATCGATGAATACATGAACATTCACTTCAGAAGCTGAAGGAGTATCTGTAGCCGGCAAAATCACATCAATTGCCTTAACTAAAAATGAACCTTCTTCACTTGAGAAGAATTGTGGTGCCCATGCCAATCCGTCTGAAGAGCTACAACTCTGCAGAATGGATAATACCGTAGGAGTGGCAACGGCAAAACCGAAAGCCTTTCCTAAATTCTTAAGTGCGTCTCTTCTTTCCATTAGATATTTCCGTTTTTAAGTTCTTGAACTGCATGATTAGCTGCACGTGCTGTAAACGCCATGTAAGTAAGCGATGGATTTACGCAATTTGCTGAAGTCATGAAAGAACCGTCAGTTACATAAACATTTTTACAAGCGTGTACTTGGTTGTACCCGTTAAGTACCGAAGTCTTAGGATCACGTCCCATACGAGCAGTACCCATTTCGTGGATACCCAGACCGATTGCATAGCTTCCGTTAAAAGAGTAGATATCCTTCGCCCCTGCTTTCTCAAGCATCTGTTCGGCTTGATCTCGCATATCTTTACGCATCGCGATCTCATTCTCTTTAATAGTTGCATTAAAAGTCGGTGTAGGTAATCCCCACTGATCTAGCTTATCGTAGTCTAGGGTAAAACGGTTATCCTCATAGGGCAGAATTTCACCGAATCCGTAGAATGTAGCACTCCATTGACCTGGCCCTAGGATGTTCTCCTTAAGCTGTGGCCCGAACTTAGCTTCAGCAATTAAATCATTATAATTACTTCTGCTAGCTCCACCCTGATATCCGTAAAGACCTTTGAAATCTTTACGATTGGTAGACCCTCCAATATTTCTAAATGAAGGCACATACCAACCAGCAACCTTACGGCCTTTGTAGTATTTATCTTCTAAACCTTCCATAATACCAACAGCACCAACATTTAAGTGGTGGTCCATGATATTACGTCCTAATTGATCACTATCATTTCCTAATCCATTAGGGAAACGATCAGATCGCGATTGCATTAAAATCGAAGTTGACGCAATTGCAGAAGCACATAAGAATACGACTTTAGCTTTGAATTCAAACTCTTCTTTAGTTACACGATCGATTACTTTAACACCAGTAGCCTTTTGAGTATCTGCATCGTAAATCACCTCGGTAACGATAGAATCAGGACGAAGGGTTAGGTTGCCTGTGCGTTCAGCAACAGGAAGTGTTGACGAAAGGCTGCTGAAGTATGACCCGAAAGGACACCCTCTGATACAGCGGTTTCTGTATTGACAACGAATACGTCCATCACCATCAAATTGCTTATCACTTGTGATGTGCGCCACACGACCTGGTGTAAGTACACGTCCATCAAAATGCTCAGCAACTTTATCCTTGATTTTCTCCTCAGCACAGTTAAACTGCATCGGAGGCTCAAATTCACTATCAGGTAATTGAGATAATCCTAGCGACTCACCAGAAACCCCAATAAACTTCTCAACATGAGAATACCAAGGGGCAATGTCCTTATATCGAACCGGCCAATCAACGGCAACTCCATTACGAGCATTTGACTCAAAACTAATATCACTCCAACGATATGAGTGTCTTCCCCACATGATTGAACGTCCACCAACGTGGTATCCACGCATCCAGTCAAAACGCTCTGTTTCGTTGTAAGGATGATCAACGTCATCTACAAACCAGTGCGAAGAAGATTTACGTGTGGTGTAACCCGTACGTGACTGCTTTTGCTGTCTCGCAGCCTCCTCAACCGTTTGACGATCACCATTAGGCAAATCCCACTTGTCTAGGTTAGCGGTTGGATAATCTTCGCGGTGTTTTTTCATAGGTCCTCTTTCGAGAACTAGGGTCTTCAAGCCATTTTCGCATAACTCCTTTGCCGCCCAGCCACCGCTAATACCGGTACCAACGACAATCGCGTCATACGATTCTTGCTCTTCGTTGAAATAAAATTTACTCATCGTTGTCAATAGTTTAGTTGGCACAATTTAGAGAAACCAATGATATTTTTCTACATTTAGTGGCCTTTTGAGGCAAACTTTAACAAGATAACAACACTAATCCTTACACAATAATCAATTATGAAGACAAGTACGCGCGTTCAACTATCGCTAATGATGTTTCTAGAATTTTTCATCTGGGGTGGCTGGTTTGTAACTATGGGTATATTCTTACCTAGCACCTTAGGAGCAACTGGATCAGAAAGCGCCATGGCCTATTCTACTCAAAGTTGGGGGGCGATAATTGCTCCATTTATTATTGGGCTTATCGCCGATCGATATTTCAATGCCGAGAGAATTCTGGGGGTGCTTCACCTTTTAGGTGCTTTTTTAATGTATCAAATGTCTGTAGCAGAAAATTTTACAGTATTCTATCCCTATGTATTGGGATACATGATTGCCTACATGCCAACGCTAGCCCTAGTGAACTCTGTTTCCTTTAACCAGATGACCAACCCAGCAAAAGAGTTTTCTCCAATCCGTGTTTTTGGTACGATCGGATGGATCTTAGCCGGATTAATCATCAGCTTCGTTTTCAAATGGGATGCGCCTGAGTCAGTAGCACAAGGAGCACTTCGAAATACTTTCTTAATGACGGGTATCGCATCTGCAATTTTAGGATTATTTAGTTTTACCCTACCTAAAACACCGCCAACCGCTAAAAAAGGAGCGGTAACTGTTAGCGATATTTTAGGTCTAGATGCACTAAGCCTTCTGAAGGACAGAAACTTTTTAGTATTCTTTTTGTCATCAGTACTTATATGTATTCCATTAGCTTTCTACTACCAACACGCCGCACAATTCCTAGGCGAAATTGAAGTAGCCAACCCAGCGGGTAAAATGACTATCGGACAAATCTCAGAAGTTCTCTTCATGCTTCTTTTACCTGTATTCTTCACACGTTTCGGATTCAAGAAAACGATTTTAGTAGGTATGGCAGCTTGGGCAGTTCGTTATTTCTTATTCTCCATCGGAAATGCAGATGACGAAGTGTTCCTATTATTAATTGGTATCGCCCTACACGGTATTTGCTACGATTTCTTCTTTGTGTCAGGTCAGATTTATACAGACACAAAAGCAGGTGACAGTGTAAAAAGTGCAGCGCAAGGTTTAATTACTTTGGCTACCTATGGAGTTGGTATGCTTGTAGGGTTTTGGATCGCCGGACAAATCACGGATAGTTATGCTCTTAGCGGTGGCGGTCACGATTGGAAGCAAATTTGGGTTCTTCCTGCCCTATTCGCCATTGGAGTTTTTGTCTTATTTGCGGTATTTTTCCGTTCTGAAAAAGTTGAATACAAATCATAATTATGCCGAAGAAAATCAAACTTGGAATATTAGGCGGTGGAGGTGACTCCCTAATCGGAATCGTTCACCGAATTGCAGCATTCATTAATGATAACTATGAAATTGTCGGAGGAGTTTTCAATCCAGACAAAAACGTAAGTATTGAATTTGCAAAGCATATCGATATTCCAACCAATCGCATCTATGCGACTGTTGAAGAGTTAGTGGCTGCAGAAAATGCCCTACCCGAAGAGGAGCGTATGCAAGTTGTCAGTATCCTTACCCCTAACTTTCTTCATTTTCCTATGGCTAAAACGCTTCTCGAAAATGGATTCAATGTTATCTGTGAGAAGCCGATGACTACGACTTACCAGGAAGCTAAAGAAATTGCGGCACTTCAAGAAAAAGGTGGAGCAGTATTCGCACTCACGCATACCTACACCGGATATCCGATGGTGCGTCAGATGAGAGAAATGATTCGCTCCGGTGCTATTGGAGAGGTTCATAAAGTGGATGTTCAATACTATCAAGGGTGGATCAATCCGCTTATTCATGATGAAGCCTCAAGAAAAGCTACCTGGAGATTGGATCCTGAAAAATCAGGAATCTCATGTTGTGTAGGAGATATCGGAGTTCACGCCTTTAACCTCGTAGAATACACTACAGGCCTCGAGATAAAAGAAGTATTAAGCGATTTCAATTTCTTATACGATGACAACGTAATGGATGTTGATGCGACCGTTCTAGTTCGCCTTGATAAACATGTAAAAGGAGTGGTTCGTTCAAGCCAAATCGCTACTGCTGAAGAAAACAACATTGTTCTTTCAATATATGGAAAAGAGGGTGGCTTAAAATGGGAACAAGAAAATCCAAACTATCTGTACCTGCTTAAAGAAGGACAACCCATGCAAGTACTGAAGCCAGGACATGGATACAACAGCGCGTTTTCATTAGACGGCACAAAGGTGCCTCCAGGACACCCAGAAGGACTTTTCGACGCGATGGCTAATATCTACCTAGGAGTTGCTAGAGCGGTTCGCGGAGAAACCTACCATGACGGGGCATTCCCAACAGTTACCGATGGTCTTCGTGGAATGAACTTCATTGAGGCAACCGTTGAATCGAATGCTAAAGGAAATGTTTGGGTTACTTTAGACTCTCAATAATAACGAAAACCCTATGAAAACGATTAAAGGACCTGCGGTATTTCTAGCGCAGTTTATCGACAGTAAATCTCCATTTAATTCTTTAGAAGGATTATGTCGATGGGCGGCAGATTTAGGATATAAAGGAATTCAGATCCCAACTTGGGAATCTTTCTTAATTGATTTGGATAAAGCGGCCGAAAGCCAAGACTATTGCGATGAACTCAAAGGAAAGATCGCATCATTCGGATTAGAAATTACCGAGCTATCGACACACCTTCAAGGTCAGTTAGTAGCAGTACATCCTGCCTATGACCTGATGTTCGATAATTTTGCACCCAATGCAGTAAAAAACAATCCAAAGGCAAGAACTGAGTGGGCAGTTGACACAGTAAAAAAAGCGGCTACAGCAAGTAGACGATTAGGACTTAATGCACATGCAACCTTTTCAGGTTCGCTACTATGGCATACTATGCACCCTTGGCCACAACGCCCTGCTGGCTTAGTTGAAATGGGATTTGAAGAATTAGCGAAAAGATGGATGCCTATTTTGAATCATTTCGACAAAGAAGGAGTTGATGTATGTTACGAGGTGCACCCAGGAGAGGATATCCACGATGGGGATACCTTCGAGCGTTTTCTCGAAGCAACTGGTAATCATAAACGAGTAAACATTCTGTACGACCCGAGCCACTTTGTACTTCAACAACTTGACTATATCGAATACATCGATCATTACCACGAATTCATCAAGGCTTTTCATGTGAAAGACTCAGAGTTCAACCCTACAGGAAAAAAAGGAGCCTTCGGAGGATACAATGATTGGTCTGATCGTGCGGGACGCTATAGATCTCCGGGCGATGGTCAAGTAGACTTTAAAACCATTTTCTCAAAACTAACACAATACGGATGTGATGTTTGGGCAGTTATGGAATGGGAATGTTGCATCAAAAGCCCTGAACAAGGAGCTAGAGAAGGTGCTACATTTATCAAAAATCACATCATTGAAGCCACCGAAAAAACTTTTGACGATTTTGCAGGAGGCGATGTCAATAAAGACGAACTTAAAAAGATTTTAGGACTATGAAAGCAACCGCATTAATTGCACTTGGAGCCCTTATTGTAGGCTGTGCAAACCCTACTCAGAAAGCCACCGAAACAAGCGCTCAAGAAAACGATTGGGAGGTACTTTTCGATGGTACCTCAACAGATAAATGGAAGCAATATAATCAAGATACCATGTCAGAAGCATGGAAAATCGAAGATGGAGCTCTCGTTTTTTATCCGCCCAAAGAGGGATCTCAATGGGGAAAAGGTCACAATATTGTTACCAAAGAAAAATACCACAGCTTTGAATTAGCACTTGAGTACAAAGTTGCAGAAGGAGCAAATAGTGGAATTTTCTGGGGAATTATCGAAGACGAGCGTCTTGCAGAACCTTACCTAAGTGGACCAGAAATTCAGGTCTTAGACAATGAAAGACATCCAGATGCAAAAGCAGGTCTTACTCACCAAGCTGGTGCGCTATACGATATGGTTGCGCCCTCAAAAGATGTTACCTTGCCTGCAGGTGAGTGGAATTCTATGTCGATCACTATTGACTACTTTGCTAATCAAGGAGTCGTGATACAAAATGGCGAAGAAATCGTGAGCTTCCCAGTACATGGTGAAGGATGGAATGAGCTTGTTGCAAATTCTAAATTTGCCGATTGGGCTGCTTTCGGAAAGTATCGTACCGGTAAAATTGGACTTCAAGATCACGGAGACGTGGTTGCCTACCGAAATATTAAAATCAGAAGAATAAACGCTCCAAATATGGAACAAGAACCTACTAGTCCGGAGGCTACTGAATTATATGAGCCTGTACCTCCAAAAGTAACACCTGGCGTTAACGGTGGCGCTCCTAGCGATGCTATTGTATTATTTGATGGGACCTCATTCGATGCATGGGAAAGTGCTAATGGTGGTGAGGCTCCATGGATTTTAAATGACGACGGAAGCATGACCGTGGCCGATCGAACTGGTGACATCAGAACCAAAGAAGTGTTCGGAAGCGTTCAGCTGCATCTAGAGTGGAGATCTCCGGCAGACGTGCGTGGATCTAACCAATCACGTGCTAATAGCGGTGTATATCTGCAAGAAAAGTACGAGATTCAAGTGTTAGACAACAATGATAACCCGACTTATGTAAATGGCCAAGTGGGGTCTATTTACAAACAAGCGATTCCATTGGCAATGGCTTCAGTGCCTTCAGGAGAATGGAATACTTACGATATTATTTTTCATGCCCCAGAGTTTGATGAAGCAGGAAACCGAACCAAAGCCGGTACACTAACGGTAATACATAACGGAGTCCTTATTCAAGACCATTACGAGTTAAAAGGAACTACCGAATATATCGGATGGCCAAAGAATACTCCGCACGGACCAGGTGCACTTAGACTTCAAGATCACGGTGATAACTCTGGCGTGAGCTACAGAAACATTTGGATTAGACCTCTTTAAATAGGGGTCTTTTCCTACCTTTGCTGCCTATGATACACTCGATGACCGGATTCGGTCGACATATAGAGCACTTAGGCACAGAAAAAATTACCGTTGAGTTTAAATCACTGAACAGCAAAAGCCTAGATCTTAATCTCAGGTTACCACAAACCCTTCGCGCTTATGAAATCGATTTTCGTAAGAAAATAGCAGAACAACTGACTAGAGGAAAGGTTGAAGCTTATATCTACATCGAAGCAGAAACGGTACGCACACCCGCTCAAATCAATGAGCCTGTTGTTTCAGAATACCTAAGACAAATCAAGAGCTTTGCTGAAGGTGATGACTTAGCAGCACTAGCCTTGGCGCTTAAAATGCCTGAATCTCTTACTCAAGAAAAACAGGAAGCTGACGAAAATCAGATACGCAGTGTAAATGCGGCATTGGACAAAGCTCTCGAGGCACTTATTAGTTTTAGAAAACAAGAAGGTGAACAATTGATGCTCGATATACAATCGCGAATTGATTTAATCACAAAGCATCTCGAAAAGGTGCTCGCTTTAGATGAAAAGCGCAGAGAGGGAGTAAGACGTCGATTAGAACAAGCAGTAGCCCAATTGAAAGAATCTGTAGATGAAAATAGATTCGAGCAAGAACTCATCTACTATCTTGAAAAATATGATATTACAGAGGAGAAAGTTCGATTAAAAAACCATCTTTCTTATTTTTTAAAAACAGCTACTGAAAGTGAAGCTCCTGGCAAGAAATTAGGCTTTATCGCGCAAGAGATTGGACGTGAAATCAACACGATCGGTTCTAAAGCTAATGATGCCGCCATTCAACGTGAGGTTGTTCAAATGAAAGATGAACTTGAAAAAATTAAAGAGCAGCTACTAAATGTCCTTTAACACCAACAAGCTTATCGTCTTTTCAGCACCATCTGGCAGCGGTAAAACAACGATTGTTAGGCACTTACTGGAGCAAACAGACCTACCTCTAGCCTTTTCAATTTCAGCCACTACTAGAGCTTCTAGAGGTGCAGAGAAAGAAGGTGTAGATTACTATTTCCTTAGTCCAGAGGCCTTTAGGAGTAAGATTGAAATGGGTGAGTTTTTAGAATACGAAGAAGTCTATCCCGGATTATTCTATGGCACCTTAGCATCTGAAGTCAAGCGACTTTGGAATGAAAATAAAGCAGTACTCTTCGACATTGACGTTATGGGAGGTATATCGATTAAAAACAGTTTTCCTACTGAAACGTTAACCGTATTTGTTCAGCCCCCTTCTATAAGTGCGCTAGAAGAAAGATTAAGATCTAGAAATACAGATACCGAAGAAACACTACAAATTAGATTGAGCAAGGCCCAACAAGAATTAAATCAGGCCCAAGCCTTCGACGAGATTGTGATCAATGACGACCTATCAACGGCGCTGTCCGAAACTGAAAAGCTAGTAAGATCGTTTTTATCGAAATGAGTGAAAAGAAAAAAATAGGACTGTTTTTCGGGACTTTCAACCCCATGCATCGGGCACATTTACTCCTCGCAAACCACATTGCAGAGAATAGTGATCTGTATCAAGTATGGTTCGTCATTACTCCTAAAAGCCCTTTCAAAAAGAAGGTTAGTCTGGCGAGTGACATTGATCGCTATCAGATGGTTTACGATGCGATTGAAGATTATCCGAAATTTAGAGCGAGTAAGGTCGAATTTGGACTTCCTCAGCCCAACTACACTGCAGATACGCTTGCACACTTAGAAGAGCAGACCAATTATCAGTACGATTTCAGTCTAATTATGGGAGAAGACAATCTTGCTCATTTTCATAAGTGGAAGAATTACGAATCACTATTAGCCAATTACCGAATATTAGTGTACCCTAGAGTAAGTCCGCTCAGAACTCCTCCACCTGAAGAAATCGATAAACACAAAAGTGTGCAACGCATCAAAGCACCAATTATCGAGCTTTCTTCTTCTTATGTTAGAGAACAAATTAAGTTAGGGCACGAGGTGAGACCGCTTTTACCCGAGTCTGTATTTAAGTTTATCGATTCGAAGAATCTCTACCGATAAGGAGTTCATCTGTGCCAATATAAGACCCATCGTTATTGTAATACCAAGAACGAATCTTAGGCATCTTTATTCCTTCAACCGTTTCGATTTCTTCTAATAAGATGTATTCCCCGTCTCCGATCGCCTCATTATGGTAAAATTGGTAAGCGATTAATGCATAATTTTCAGGGTTGAAATAGAAATACCAAGTATCTGATCCGACCGAAGGGTCATAAGTAACACGCATTCTTATCGACTCCTTCCCATGAAAAACCACCCGTTCAGTCTTAGGATCGATTTGCGCTCCGGGATCTTTGAGCTTCATCGGCAGACCATACAAATAAGTATGGTAATCACGCAACTTCAGTGTTCGTGCTTGAACTAATGAATCCTCAGTAGCATACTTTCCCTTATCGATGCGATAAGTTTTGATATCGTTACCTCTAGTTTCAATGAGTTCGAAATATTCTTGCGGTAAATCGATCATCACCTCTCTTGAAAAAGAAGGCTTATCTTTTGAAGTTACCTGGATGATAAAGGCCCCACTAAACTGTTCCCACTTATTCTCGGGGTCGTGGTACCCTATGGATGAGGCTAGAATATCTTTAGCCCATGCTTGTGCGGATAGATTCAATGGGAATAATAACATACTCCCTATGATCATTAAAAGATTGCGCATCGTCTGTTTTATCTTAAAGGTAAGGGAATAGAATTAAGTATATTCGCTTAAAAGGAATGACAATGATTTGGGAGCATTTATTATCCTTGGCACGTGAGGGCGATACGGTCAAAAGACTAAGAAGCGATCAAGATGAAACGAGGTTAGGTTTCGAAGTAGACTATGACCGAATCATTTTCTCCTCGGCCTTTAGAAGTTTACAAGACAAGACCCAAGTAGTTCCCCTTCCTATTCAAGCAGCAAGTAGAAAAGGGTTCGTCCATACTAGGCTTACCCATAGTCTTGAAGTCTCGGTGGTCGGACGTAGTATCGGACGTCTCGCAGGAAAAATCATTCTCGATCGCCACCCCGAATTAGTTTCAGAAGGCTATCGTTTCAATGATTTTGGAGCTATTGTGGCAGCGGCAGCCTTAGCCCATGATATCGGTAACCCACCATTTGGTCACAGCGGTGAAAAAGCAATCGGAAATTTCTTCTCCAAAGGGCCTGGTAAAATTTATGCGGATAAACTCTCTGAAGGGCAATACGCTGATCTTATAAAATTTGAGGGTAATGCTAATGGCCTAAGACTTTTGATCGAGAGTAGAGAAGGTGTTCCTGGAGGTCTAAGATTGAGCTATGCTACTTTAGGGGCGTTTGTGAAGTATCCGAAAGCCTCAATTCCTCATCAACCAACCGCTCACGTAGCCGATAAAAAGTACGGTGTGTTTGAAGCCAACTGGGAATCTTACACTCAAATAGCCAGTAAGCTAGGTCTTCAAAAAGAAAAAGGTGGTTACCACAGACACCCTTTGGTTTACCTGGTAGAAGCCGCTGATGATATTTGTTATACCCTTATTGATTTTGAGGATGCGATTAATATGGGGTATATCTCTGAAGACTATGCCTTAGAAAATCTAATCAATCTGGTCAAAAACCAAATCGATGGGGCGAAGTATCGCAGTCTTAACACTACCGCTGATAGAATAAGTTATTTACGAGCATTAGCTATCGGCACTCTAGTAAGCGAGGCTGTACAACTATTTGCTGATCATGAAGAGGCTATCTTGTCTGGACGACTTGAAAAGAGTCTGATTGACTACAGTGCTCACAGCGCAGCCATAAGGGACATCATTGATCTCAGTGTAAAAAACCTATATCAAGCAGACGAGGTAATTGAAAAAGAAATTGCCGGATATCAAATCATCAGTAATCTCCTTGAACATACCTCTTCGGCCTTATGTGCCCAAGCAGCAGATCAAAAAACGGTTTACGATAAGCTCATTTTAAGTCGCATACCTACCCCATATCAATCGGCCACCGGTCAAGATTTATATAAGAGTTTATTAAATGCCTCGAGCTTTGTAGCAAGCCTTTCTGATTCTCAGGCGATTCAACTAAACCAAACGGTCCAGGGTATCTTTTAAGACTTGTTCGACGCTAGTTAGATCTAGCCCGATATGTTCATAGAGCTCATCTACCTTCCCCTGAGGAACGAATCGGTCGCTGGCACCCATGCATTTAGCATCTCCTTTAAAGCCGAGTGAATTTAGCTGGTATATTATTCCTTGACCCCAAGAGCCTTCAATCGCTCCCTCTTCAAGAGTGATTACCGCGTCGTAGTACTTCGAAATATGATTTAATAACTCGATATCTAAGGGCTTAATAAAAGGAAAGTGATAACTGTCTATGGCGTAAGACGATAGCTCCTCAGCATAAGCAGATAACGTACCTGTAGACAATAGCGCAATTCGAGCTTCGTTAGATTGATGTATAGTGATGGCCTTACCCCATTCTAGGGCATTACCCATAGGAGTGAAATCAAAAATATCGGCCGAACCTCTAGGGTATCGAATTCCTACTGGGCCCAAAAGTTGGCCCGACTGAAACTGCTCTACAACCGTTTTTAAACTTTGATAAAGCTCTTCTGGATTTCTTGGCGCAAGCAGGGTAAAATTAGGTATAGCACGAAGTGCTGCAATATCAAACATACCGTGATGAGTAGGGCCATCCTCACCTACAATTCCCGCTCGATCTATGGCAAAAATAACTGGGAGCTTCTGTAGGGCCACATCGTGAATAATCTGATCGTAGGCCCTTTGTAAAAAGGTCGAGTACAGGTGACAAACAGGAAGTAGCCCTTGAGTTGCTAGACCCGCTGAAAAGGTCACTGCGTGTTGTTCTGCAATCCCCACATCGAAAGTTCTTTCGGGGTACACTTTCTTAAACAAATGTAATCCACTACCTGATAACATAGCTGGTGTGACCGCAACCAATCGCTCTTCAATTTCTCCTAGGCGCACCATTGAACGAGCAAAAACATTTTGATATTTTAATGGCTCATTGGAGGTAATTCGTTCTCCGGTAGTTGGTTCAAATTTCCCGGGTGCATGATACGCAATCTGATCGGCTTCTGCTTTTGCTAAACCTTTACCCTTAATCGTTCGAATATGAATAAGCTGAGGACCATTGTTTGACTTTGCCTCCTGAAAGGCAGTGATTAAATCTCCTAGGTTGTGACCGTCAATTACCCCCGTGTAAGATAATCCGAGTGACTCAAAGAAGTTCGGATGATCCAAATCCTCAATTTGATTCAAATACTGCTTTAAAGACCCAGTACTTGGGTCAATACCCATGTTATTATCATTGAGCACCACAATAACATTTGCCTTCGTTTCTGCAACATGGTTTAGGGCCTCGAAGGCCATTCCACCAACAATCGAAGCATCTCCAATCACCGCAATAAAATGATTGTTCTTATTAGCTAGACCATTGGCTACCGCCATACCCATTGCAGCAGAAATAGAAGTTGAACTATGCCCAGTACCAAAAGAATCATATACCGACTCTTCACGTTTTGGGAAACCACTTATTCCATTATAAGCTCTTAAAGTATCAAAGGCCTCATCCCGACCAGTAATTAATTTATGAGCATAAATCTGATGACCAACATCAAAAACGATCCCATCATTTGGGGTATCAAAAACCTTATGCAGTGCTATGGTAAGCTCAACTACGCCTAGACTGGCACCGAGGTGACCACCTCTTTTGGCAACCACATGGATGATGCGCTCACGCAAATAATTGGTGAGCGAAAGAAGCTCCTCGTCCTTAAGCGAACGTAAAGTCTGTGGACTTAAATTTTGAAACCCTGCCTTCATCGAAACACAAAGGTAGTAGGTAATATTTGAATACCTTTGAGGAATCATGCAAGACCCTTTCGACGATACCTATTTTATGCGCAAAGCCCTTGATCTGGCCCATAAGGCCTATGATCTAGGAGAGGTGCCCGTAGGTGCGGTGATTGTATCTGAAAATAGGGTTATCGGTAGCGGGCACAACCTCAGCGAAAGACTTAATGACGTGACCGCACACGCTGAAATGCAAGCTATAACAGCTGCAGCTAATTATTTGGGAGCAAAATACCTCCAGAACTGTACCCTCTATGTCACCTTAGAGCCGTGTCAAATGTGCGCTGGAGCTCTCTATTGGTCTCAAATATCTCGTATTGTTTATGCCGCTTCAGATCTGAAACGAGGTTTCAATGCCATGGGAGGTCAACTCCATCCAAAAACGGTCTTAGAAAGAGGTCCCCTTTCAGAGGAAAGTGAATCGATACTGAAACAATTTTTCAGTCAGCGCCGTTAACTTTATCGGGGTTCTTTTTTGTCTGATTGCATCTTCTTGATATTCTCTTCAGTAAGCATGTAGTCTTTCATCTTCTTACCAGGGCTTTCTACCAAAAGAAAGAGCGGCATGACTACAAAGAAAATCATCACTGTACCCAAACCTTTCAATCGATTCGATAAATCAGGTTCAAGATCGAACAGAAATCCTGCTAAAATGGTAGCAATTGCAGCAATGAATAGTATAAGAATAATCGACCGTTTTTTCTGCAAAGGGCTCACCTACTTACGACTTTTTAAGACTAAGATGTAGTTCATCTAGTTGCACCTGAGTGGTGCGAGCTGGCGCATCGATCATTACATCTCTACCACTGTTGTTCTTAGGAAATGCGATGAAATCACGAATGGTCTCAGCCCCACCTAAAATAGCGACTAAACGATCTAATCCGAAGGCAATTCCACCGTGTGGAGGTGCTCCGTATTCAAAGGCATCCATTAAGAATCCGAATTGTTCTTTAGCCTCCTCGGGAGTAAATCCTAGGTGTTTGAACATGAGCTGTTGAGTAGCTTTATCGTGAATACGAATAGAACCTCCACCAATTTCGTTACCATTTAGAACTAAATCATACGCATTGGCTTTAACCACGCCTGGATCGGTGTCCAACAATTCAACTTGTCCTGGCTTAGGTGAGGTAAATGGGTGATGCATTGCATGATATCTTCCCGTTTCTTCATCCTTTTCTAAAAGTGGGAAATCGACAACCCATAGTGGTGCAAATTCATCAGACTTTCTAAGACCCAATTTTTCGGCCATATACATGCGAAGCGCACTCATTTGTGTTCTAGTTGATGAAAGATCACCAGATAAAACAAGGATTAAATCTCCTGGTTGAGCACCCGTTTTCTGAGCCCATGAAGTTAGATCTTCTGCATCATAAAATTTATCTACCGATGACTTGAAAGTTCCGTCTTCATTGCAACGAACATAGACTAAGCCTTTTGCTCCGATTTGCGGTCTTTTCACCCATTCAATAAGGGCATCGATCTCTTTACGTGTGTAGGTATTAGCCCCAGGAACCGCAATACCAACTACATACTCGGCACTGTTAAATACCTGAAAATCTTTATGTTGTGCAACTTCATTCAGGTTAGTGAGCTCCATTCCAAATCGAATATCTGGCTTGTCGTTTCCGTAACGTTCCATCGCCTCATCATAGCTCATTACCGGGAATTTACCCGTCTCGACCCCATGAATCTCTTTCAATAAATGAGCCGTTAAACCTTCGAAAGTGTTTAGTATATCCTGTTGGGTTACAAAAGACATTTCACAATCAATCTGAGTAAACTCAGGCTGTCGGTCTGCTCTTAAATCCTCATCTCTAAAACACTTAACGATCTGAAAATACTTGTCCATTCCGCCAACCATAAGCAATTGCTTAAAAGTTTGAGGAGACTGTGGGAGCGCATAAAATTGCTCCGGATTCATTCGACTAGGAACCAAGAAGTCACGTGCACCTTCAGGTGTAGACTTAATAAGATATGGAGTCTCTACTTCTATAAATCCTTTAGACGAGAGGTAGTTTCGAACCAACATACTAATCTTATGTCTGAAGATTAGGTTGTTTTTCACTGGGTTACGACGAATGTCAAGGTAGCGATACTTCATACGAAGTTCATCACCACCATCGGTCTGATCTTCAATAGTAAACGGGGGAAGTTTTGCTGCATTAAGCACGGTTAATTCATTAACCAATACTTCTACTGCACCAGTAGCTAGATTTGGATTTTCTGAGCTGCGCGGGGTTACCCTTCCCTTAACCTGAATGACACATTCTCTTCCAAGCTCTCTAGCCTTCTCTAAAAGTACGGCGTCAGTACGCTCTTGATCTAAGACCAACTGAGTGATACCGTACCGGTCTCTTAAATCAATCCAGAGCACAAAACCTTTGTCTCTGATCTTCGAGATCCATCCTGATAAGACAACTTCTTTATTTATATCCGATGCGCGAAGGGCGCCACAATTAATAGTTCTAAACATAATCAATGAGGCACTAGGAGAATAAAAATAGTGCTTGGCAAAAATACGAACGGCATTTGATTCACGACTCTATTGCACTCAAAATCATATGAAAAATGCACTATTTTTAGGTTTATTGATACTTGGAGTATCAGTAACTACGGCGCAAGTAAAAGCTTCAGAGAAAACTGCCAAGATCGAGTCTGTAAGTTTTGAAACTAAATCAAATGGCGATTCAGTTGAAATAACGTATCGTCATGCAAATGGGATGATTGCCCAGCAAGGATACTTGAAAGACAAGAAACCAGCAGGTGTT
>Ga0255753_1002489_pt1 | contig 20326 bp, 20 predicted proteins | sample 041ome_10_FD_179953 | JGI IMG/M metagenome (GOLD analysis project Ga0255753, IMG submission 179953) | Coastal salt marsh microbial communities from the Groves Creek Marsh, Skidaway Island, Georgia - 041412US metaG (version 2) | ecosystem: Environmental > Aquatic > Marine > Intertidal zone > Salt...
TTGCCAAGGGTAATATAATAAATTCTATTGTATATGATGCGGAGAATAAAATATTTAAATTATCTACGAAAAAATTAACGTACTTAAAATAACCTAATAAAAGTATATTAAATAAAACACCGAATGATACTATTAAATAACTACGATTGTGAGATAAAATACTACCAAAAATAAAATTTACTAGTATTGAGAAAATAAGCAGAAAGACATATATTGGATTCCACCATGTGTAGAAAAATAAAGATGAGAAAACTAACCAGTTTATCGCAAATTTTCTCACCTTGCGAATTAGAAAAAAATAATAGCCTATTAATACAATAGGTAAAAAGATAAGTATAAAAAAATAAGAATTAAATAACAAATATAATGCCTAATAAATAAATGATGCAACAATTCGCTATGTATTTGCCCTAAGAATTTGCCTTGCCAAATCCATTGATATGGCTCTTTGTGCGTCAAAAGTAGATGCACCAACATGAGGAGTAACAAATATTTTATCATGAAAAAGGAAAGGATGAGAAAACTCTTGCTTTTCAGATGTCAGCTCAAAATTGGGCTCTGGGCTTATTACATCAACAGATGCACCTGCAACTATTCCGTTATCGATTGAGTCTATCAAAGCATTGTTATCAACAAGCTCAGCTCTTGCTGTATTAACAATATAAACCCCTTTCTTCATTTTTTTAAATTCGTTGTATGAAAGAAAATTTCTACTTTTATCTGTTAGTCTTGCATGTAAAGATATAACATCAGACTCTTTAAGAAGTTCATCTAAGCACTGAGTAAAATGAACATTTTTTGGCAATGAATGTAAATTTTCTGGCTGAAGGATATCCCAAGTTAAAACTTTACATCCCATGCATGATAACGTTTCAGATAAAATTTTACCTACATTACCGTAACCGATTATACCTATGGTTAATTTATTTAACTGTCTACCTTCGTAAAGATGCCTTCTAAAGTCGCCCCTCTCCGTAGCTTCAATAACTTCCTTTATTCTTCTTATTGAAAACAATATTAATAATAATGCAAATTCTGCAGCTGATTTTGAGTTGCCACATGGAACAGTCAGTACGTCAATTCCTTTCTCGTAAGCGGCTACTAAATTTATATTATCTACGCCTGTACCGGCCCGTGCTATGACTTTTAGAGCTTTAGCTTTAGATAAAAAATCATCATCTATGAATGACAAACTTTTTATAATAACAACCTTAGCCAAGGGTAAAAAAATATCTAAATCATTATTATCTAGATATCGACCATCTATAACGTTAAAGTCTTCTTTTAATAATTCAATACCATCTGGATGAATTGACTCGAGAATTAAAATATTAGGCTTAGGCATCAAATATCTCTAATGCTTTATATGGTATGACTTTCAAACTATTAGGATATTCAGATATTTTATCTATTTTCAGTCCAAATATACTTTTAATCAAATCATCTATTAAAGGGACGCCTGCAGTAATTCCGACTGAAACACTTCCACTTTGTCTTGGATTGACTTCTAATATGCATAGCCGGCCATTATTATCAATCATTACATCAATATCCATTAAGCAGTCTAGTTTAAATATTGAAATCAACTTTTCTGCCAATTCAATAAACTTCTGCTCCCTAAACAAAATATGACCGCTATTAGGAAATGAAGGATCAATCCTTTTACGTGGCAAGATATGAATTGGTTTTCCAGCACTTGATAAAATATCGATGTCATATATAGCACCTGGAATCAGATCCATGACAATAGACGGATACAATCGCTTATCATCATCATATTCTGTTCGGGTGCTATAGAATTCTCGATAATTTAACCTCTTCTCACGCCCGCTTAGATCATTTCTATCAATTGGATTCTCATTAGGGTAAATTAAATATACACCTCTACTGCCTCTCCCTCTTGATGGCTTAATTACGCATGGTAGATTTTTTCTTTCGTAGCTCTCTAATATGGAATTGATCTCTTGTTTGTTAGTTACTACATGCCAAGTCGGTACAAAAATTTCATTTTCTTCTAATTTTTTGTAAAAATTTATCTTATTGGCAATATGTGACAAGATTTCATTATCTGCTACAGCAATTTCTGTACCAATTAAGCTAAACTTCCCCTTGTTAGCAGATAAATTTAACGCCTCTTCATCGGAACCTGGAAGAATAACATCAACATTATTGCTTTTAGATATGGTTAACATCTTATGAATATATTCAATAGTGTCCCCATAAGGTACTTGATAAAAAGAGTCACAAAAATACGCTGATTCGCAGCTAGCATTTGCATCTACACCAACCACATTATATTCAAAAAAATCACTATTTTTTAAAAGTTTAATAACTAAAGGAGCCAAACCACCACCAATACTTGTAAAAAGTATCGTAATTCTTTTTTTAATCATCATTAGTATCCTCAAGCCTTATAGGATCAAACTTCTTGTAATTTTTTTTCGCTATAGTACCCAATAAAGAATCTAAGAATTTTGGTTCACTGCCCTTATTGGCCTCATTGGTTCTTCTAACGCCAATATTATTCAAATCGAGAGGGGATCCTTCGGTGATGTTATCAATTGCTACTATTGATCTTAAGTATTTTTGTCTAGCGTGTATGATTTGTTTAGAAAATTCATCTCCACCACTACCCAAAAACAACTCAGCCAGCCTTATTTTATTGACCATTTTTTTAAATTCTGATTCATCTAGAGAAATTGCATGATCGAAACCATCTCTGGATACATCAAATGAGAAGTGTTTTTCAATAACTCTTGCGCCTGCAGCTACAGCTAAGTAAGGTGCCTCTATACCGACAGAGTGATCAGAATAACCCACTTGACATTGAAACTCATTTTTAAGAATCCCTATCTTTTTCAAATTTAGTATTTCTATTGGTGTTGGATAAACAGACACACAATGTAAAAGTATAATTTCTACATCTGAAATTTCTTTAATAGCATTAACCGCCTCTCTAATTTCATTTATGTTAGATAAACCTGTAGACAAAACTAATGGTCTACCGAATGAAGTTAATTGTCTGATTAAAGGAATATGAGTTAATAATCCAGATGAAACTTTCCAGCAGGACGGCTGATATTCATCTATTTGCATTGCAGTTTCATAGTCTCCACATGTTGTGAATACATCTAATCCCAAGCTCCTCGCAAATGAAAAAACTAAGCCAGTGTCCTCGTTTGATAACTGCCCTTTTGAGAATATAGGATAACTCTCTGACGTAGGAGAATAGCTTAGATTTGGATCTATGGACTGTAATTTTACAGCATCAGCCCCAGCTCTAAATGCAGCACTTACCATATCAAGACAAGTATTTAAATCACCTTCGTGATTTATACCAATTTCAGCAATAATATAAACATTATCACTTGTCGCAAGATTAATGATTTTATTCTTCATTTAATAACCAATGCCCCCTAGTCAACTCATAGACAGTACAACTGAATGGTGTATTATTTGAATCGTAGATTTTTTTTTCACCCACTTTGGAAAATCCAATACTTTCATGAAACCTAATTGAGTTAGTGTTATCATTCTTTACTTCTGCTATGATTTTTTTAAAGCCAAATTCTATAAAAATTTTGTTTAGTGATTCTTTTGCAGCAACTTTCCCAACTCCTCTTATGGATATCGGATTTTTATAAATACCCCATTTAGCTACCCCATCTTTATAGTTGATATCATTAAAATATATAACAGCTTGTTTTACATCATTTTCATTTGAATATATAAACCATACTTTTGAATCTTTATCTAAAATTTCCCGACACCAATTCATGTGTTCATTATAAGTAATCGGCATGCTATTAATCATAGACTGTCGCACTGAGAGCGAATTTCTCCATTCGTAAATTAAATGGCAATCTTCAATCTTAAGGAAATCAATCATTCGATCTATATTTTTTTAATATGTATTTAGAGACTCTTTCGCTACCACGCCCATCTATTAAAGCTGATACATTTTTTGAGGCCAAAGTCAACTCTACCGGATTTTGCATAACACTATCAAATGACTCTAAAATATTTATGCTGTTTATTGAGTTCCAATGGCCTATATAAAAAATAAATCTTGAATCATAAAGAGATAGTGCGATCTCTTTCTGAATTTGGGTAACCGATATAATAAAGCTTGGAATGCCATATGCCATACGCTCCCATAATGATGCACCACAATTTCCGAAGGCAATATCTATCTGCTCATATAATGCTGTCAAATCATTACAGTTTACATGTAATTCAACATTATTATGCTTTGATGAAATATTCCGAATTTCCTTATAATTAGAATGATTATCGCTTATAGTTACATATATTTTTATTGCATGTTTATTATATTTTATTAACGATTGAAGTGTCAGCAGTGTAATTGATCTTGAATCTACACCACCAAAGCTAATCATCACATGATAAATATCTTTTTTTATAATAGATTTTTTTTTAAGGTCCTTATATTTAGATGGCAAAATTGAATATTTAGAGCCAAGTAAAAGAGTCGTTTTATTGTAATTCTTATAATACTCTGAATTTTCCGAGTTATAGTTCTGATTAACCAACATATCGCATTCATGTGGCTTACTTGGTATGTCACAAATTACAACAAGTAGCTTTGAAAATTTACTTACCATTCCCTCCCAAATGATACCAAGATCATAGCTATCTACAATTACTATTGGATCATGATAATTTGAAATAATCTTTAGAGACTCATAAGCATCATTGCACTCTTCAAGGGCACTATAATTATCATTATCTATTCTTTTTAAATTTATAATAGAAATTAATTCACAATTTGGAAATGTATTTTCATATCGAGTATTTTCTCTTGAAAGAAAAATACATTCAGCTGAATTATCTAACTCCTTAATCTGCCTTGCCAATGATGTACATCTAGCTACATGGCCATGACCTATAATCGCATTTGCATCAACTCGAAATAGATATGTTCCCATTAATTTATCTTTCGAACTATTGTGAAGGCTTCAGCCGCTTCACTCCCTGCCGACATACCTCGAGATCTGGCAAGTATTTCTATTCCTTGGTTAGATCTAGGATGTGGAAATAAATGCATTTCCATATGATAAGTATCTATGGCTTTTAATTTGAGATCTAAAAATTCGCTTATATCTATAAATAGATTAGGTCTGAACGTTTCGAATGAAGATGAAGAAGGTTGCCATTCTGTACTAGATAAAATTTCAAAAGTTTGCAGATTAACTATTTTAGACCCAGGTAATGGCCTCGCGGCTGTAACAACAGCTTGAAAAGTTACACGATGATCAATATTTAAATCTCCAGAATGATGTGTCCAAATTTCATCCGGTTCAAATTCCAAAATTTCTTTTTCTACAGTTCTCACAATATTTAATAAACTTACTGTATCAAGTTGGTTATCAGGAAAATTAGAAAACTTAATGTCACTTACGCCCAAAATTAAGCATGCCTGCTTTGCAGCATCGCGACGTTGCTTTACCACTTCGTTAAAATCATCGTTTGTAACAGCTAATCTAGAACTAACTCCATCAGCTATAAATAAAACTTTAACTTCATCTCCTTCATTAGTTCTTTTAGCAATAGTGCCTCCGCAGCCTAAGACCTCATCATCTGGATGAGCAACAACAACAAGTATTTTAGTTCTCAATTAAGTCTCCTAAAACCGGCATATGCCACCTCACCTTCAATCAAAGTCGATATGTCTTTATTACCTTTTTCACATTCAGAAATAATTTTGAAAACATCATTCAATGAATCCAGATAGTTACTTATGACTGTTTGGTCATGGCATATTGAGACGTAAATACTTGTAGATGCCAAGAAACCTTTCTTTAACATTTCTTGAGTTATAAAAGTTTTGTACTCTTGTTTTTTGTCGCTATTAAATGAAAAACTTGCTAAAGCTGGAATTCCATTATGCTGAATACTCAATTCATTTTCATCAGCCAACTTTTGCCACTCTCTTTTAATATTTTTTCCAGTGTTAGTAATCAATTCCCAACTTTTTATACCCTCCATAATCTCTAAGGTTTTTAAACTCGCTGTAGGACCTATACGATCCGTCCAAAATGTACTACTAATGAATGTAGCTTGTGCCTCATCCATAACTGATTTTTTTCCAATAACAGCTGTCAATGGATATCCATTACCAATAGCTTTGCCAAATACGGCAAGATCTGGTTCCACACCGTACTTTAAGTGTAATCCACCAAAGGTCTCTCTAAAACCAGAGGTGCATTCATCAAAAATTAAAACAATTCCATTTCTTGATGCCAATTCTCTGACTGACTGCAAAAAACCAGGTAATGGCTCATGATTTCTCTGAACTTCCATTTTTATAACACCAATATCATTCCTTTGATTTAGTATCTTTCTTAAAGATTCAATATCATTATAAAAAAAGGGAACAATTGTATTTGTAAGCTTTTGAGGCACGCCCTTAGGATCAAGTCCAGACATCAAGTGCCCATTTAGGGTTTGATCATCAGATAAATTTGCTGCCAAATACCAGTCATGCCATCCGTGATATCCACAAAAAGCAACACCATCTTTACCAGATGCAGCGCGAGCAATTCTTATAGCCATAGCGTTAGCTTCACCACCAGATCGTGCAAACTTAGCTAAATCTGCCCATGGATGCATTTCAATAATTTTTTCAGCTAAATAGACCTCTTCTGGGCAATTTAATGTAGACATATTTCCACACTTGATAGTGTTGATAACTTCGTTGTCCACACTATCATTTCCATACCCAAGAATATTTGTACCAACTCCCATTATTGAAACATCTATGTACTTATTGTCATCCAAGTCCCACACGTGCAGTCCTTTTGATTTCGAAAAATATGCAGGCCATCCACCTGGTAAGAAATTATCAGGCCTTTTAGAAAGCAACATATTTCCGCCTGGAATTAGCTGTTTCGCCCTCTTCCATAGCTTTTGACCACTACTCATATTTGACCCTTCATTGCGCTTTGTGTCTTTATTTGCTTCAAAGAAATTAGGAATTTCATATTTGATATTTAAAACTTGCTCCCAATCGAAAAAAATATCCGGGGAGAAAAAATCAAAGATTTTATTTACTAAATGGAGATCCGCCTCTTCATCAACAGTCCATCTTAGTTCAGATAGGTCTTTAATGTAGTTTAGATTTTTTTTACTAAATGCATCGGATGCTCTAATAAATTTAGTCACATGCTCTCTGTCAGCTTTATCATTGGTGAGCATTGCAACTTTCTTTAATGTACTCGATGAAAATACTTCAACATCCAAACCATCGGGATATGTTGCTGGATTTACATTACTAGAATAGTCACTCTTAGTAATAAAGAAATTTTGAATAACCTCGTCAACAATCCTGGCATCAATAAGTGGACAATCACCAGTTATGCGCACAACCACATCAGCCTGAGTTTCCTCAACTGCATCAATGAATCTTTGTAAGACGTCATTCTCGCTCCCAATTACAACTCGATAACCCAAGCTTTCAACTAATTCTATTAAAGGCTTATTTTTTCTATCTAAAGATGTAGCTAAAACTATCTCATCTATTTTTGATGACAAAGAAAGTCTCCTTAAGAGAATTTCAACCAAGGGCCTCCCAGAAATTTTTTTCATTACTTTGTTTGGCAGCCTATTTGATCCCATGCGTGCCTGAACAATAGCTACAACTTTCATATATTTTTCCACTCAGAGGGATTAATTAATCTGAGGTCTTTGTTTTGAAATAAAATAGGTATATCTAGCGTATCTGGCAAAATAGAGTTCACAATCTCTTCAAGATGCTCCTTTCTATCAACTCCAACGATAATCTTTTTCACAAATTTCAATTGATTAACGTATGACAAATTTGCTTGCAGTGGTGAAACATTATTTTCGCTTAGCCACTTATCGTATCGTTTGAAATCCGGTTCCCATTTTTTAAACTTAGAGGGCCTATTTAATGGATTTAATAATAATAGTCCTTGTAGAAAAATCGATCTTGCATGAATTTCTATACCCATGTCATCAAGCCTTTCACCCCAGCCCGATGTCTCCAATGACCGATCAAAAATATTTACGGGTATTTGAATAACATCGATATTAAACCGTTTAAGAATTTCATCTAAATTAGTAAGTGAATAAATGGAAATACCAATCTTTTTAACAAGTCCTTCCCTCTTCAAGAAATCAAGTCTTTTGTAAAGTCGATTTCCAGACTCACTTAACAAATCTGATGGACGGTGTAGTAATAAAGAATATAGACTCTTTATTTTCAGTCTAGACAATGATGCTAGAACCTGTTCACTCGCCCATTCCTCGCAATTACGTACAGTCGATGGAATTCCAGGTAATTTTGTTACAATATTCCAAGAATCAAGACACATACCCCCTAAAACATTTTCGCTGATACCATATGCTATAGCAGTATCAATTAACTCAATTCCCTGACTTTTACCAAAATCTAAAATACTCTTGACTTCTCGTTCATGAACTAAGCCAGTGGCATTTGCCACTCCATAATCTAATCCAAATTGCGCAGCACCAATAGCAAGTTTCATCTATTTTTCATCAAATGCACGTAATCCAAGTAACACAACATCTTTTCTCTTATCTTCAAATACAACCTGCTTCTTTAAAATTCCTTCAACCTCAAATCCTGCTTTAGAAAATGCCTTCATTGAACCTATATTATTTTCGTAGCATCCAGCATTAATTTTTTGTATCGATAAGTTTTGAAATACATAATCAGCTACTAATTTAATTGCTTCTGCAGCGAATCCTTTTCCCCAATGGGATTTATCACCAATCATTAATCCAATAGTCGCAGTTAAATGAAAGGGATTAATTTTATCGATTTGAATGTTGCCAATATGCTTCGAATCATCTCTTAAAAAAATACCAAGCAATGCTGAATTTTGACTAGCCGCCTTAGCTTTCACGTAATGAACTAAATCGCTATAGTCATACTGCGTAAATCGAGATTCAAGAAATTTATTCACTTCAGAATCTTTAAGCCAACTCGCATATTCATCACTTACATCATCGCTAGATAAACTCCTAAGAAAAATACGCTCTGTTTGCAGTATGTTAATAATCATTTTCTTAAACTACCTTTTCTAAGATCGGATAAGACATAAACACCTTGAAACCTAAGATAACGATGAAAAAATCAGAAGCTTTGTTAATTACCATCTTGAGCTAATAGGACCTACATAGGCATAAGGTTATTTAAAACAAAAAGAGTATTTTCTTTATTGCATTCCACTCGTCATTAAATTGTTTAATTTTTGCAAAATTAATTCCAAAGTTTTTATACTTAAATTCAAGCATTCTGAAATAACGATAAAGTTTTCTAGCTGATGTTATCAGACTAGTCTTTTTTAACGCGAAAGAGTCTCTTTTTAGCTTTCTTAGCTTTCTTAGCTTTCTTAGCTTCAGAGTAGCAATATCTGAAAGCTGCGTATTTAAATCGTTTGTGAGACTCCATGCTTCACGATATGTATGGTTTGAATTCTGCATTATTGAATTAATGAAGTTATCATTCCATTTTTCGAATCCCAATGATTCATTGGCCGACATCCATTCATTAAAATAAATGGCAGTCCATCTCTTTTCCTGCTTCTCTCTTGCAGCAAATGCTGTCGGTAGTGTTTTATACTTTCCATGAATCATAATACTGATCAAAAAACTCAATTCGTATGTTGAAGATGCCTGATTAGTGACATCTTTAAGTAAGTCCAACCCAGTGTCTAACGCATTTTTTTTCATGACTGCATAACAGTAATGAAACAATGGAGGCTTGTAAGCGCTTTGTAGACGATCTTGAAAATTTTCTTCAGTCATCTCGTATGAACAGGCATACTTATAATCCCAGTACCATTCTAAAGAAGGAGTTTGTGGATCGAACCTAATGAACTGCCCTTGTGCCGCTGAATATTGATTATTGGAAATAAGAAAATTCAAACTTTCTATTATTCCGCTTGGAAAGAAAAAATCGTCATCTGTAACTAGTAAAACATATGCTGTTTTTACTTTTTTAGATAAAGCCCTAATTCTCTCGTATTGACTTACACCCCTCATGTGAAAATATTTAATATTTTTTGGAATCTGAGCATTAGGGAATGCAGTTAATGAGTCATCCGCAATTAGTAAATTAAATTCTGTCTGGCCCCAGTAGTGAAAGGCCCTGGCTAAATACTCATGCCTGTCATATGAATACATCAACAACGTTATGTTTGATTTTATTTCATTAGGAGTCATATTTAGCATCTTTTAAGATTTTTTAATTAGATCCTAATTTTTTAGCCGCATAGCAGTGACAAACTAGGCAAGAAATATTGATATAAAAATTTATCCGAGATCTGTTTAACAAATTGAGATAAAAGAAAGGAGATTTTTGGCATACCTAATTTCACAGAAGCTTTAAGCATGTACTAACTTAATTAATGTTTCTATTATATAGTCCTGTTTTTCATAACTTAAGTCATAAAATAAGGGTATGGTTAAAGCATCTTCATAATAAGAGAGGGCATTGGGATAGTCTCTTGGATCATGCCCTAATCGTCTATAGATTGGTTGCATTGGCACGGGAACGTAATGTACCTGAGAGCCAATTCCAGCCTCCTGAAGTAAAGCCATCAGTTGATTACGCGTTTTACCAACTTTTTCAAAATTAATCCGAACAGGATAAATATGGTTACCGCTTTGCGCTTTATCTACAGGTTGAGCAGGTTTAATGAATTCAATGTTTTTGAATGCTTGATCATAACGCTCGGCCAGTTTTCTTCTATAGACCTGGAACTTATCTAGTTTTTTCATTTGCGAAATTGCAAGAGCACATTGAATGTCAGTGATGCGGTAATGAAAACCTAACTCTTGCATCTCGTAATACCATAAGTTTTTTTTGCCATTGGTATATGCTCTAACTTTATCAATTAAATGATCATCCAACTTATTAATGCCGTGACTACGTAGTCGTAAAAGTTGTCGATAAACTATTTCGTCATTGGTTGTAATCATCCCTCCTTCACCTGCCGCTATAGCTTTTACTGGATGAAAGGAAAAAATTGTCATTAATGAATAAGCACAACAACCAACACGCTGACCATCCGGATAGGTTGCACCTAATGCATGTGCGGCATCCTCAATAACTACCGCTCTTGCTTTATCAGCTAGCACTTTAATTGCAGGCATATCGCAAGGCAGCCCTGCAAAATGCACAGGCACGATAGCTTTGGTCGATGGATTAGTCTCAAGTGCCGATTCCAAAGCGTTTGGTGAGATATTGATTGACTCGGAATCAACATCTGCAAATACTACCTTACCACCCGCATACAATCCGGCATTAGCTGAAGCTACAAAAGTAATCGGTGAGGTTATGATCGTTGTTTCTTTAGTAACGCCCGCAACAAGAGCAGCCAAATGTAACGCTGCAGTTCCACTCGAAACTGCTACTGCATATTTAGCTCCAACATAATCACAAATACTCTTTTCAAAGGAATCCACGAGTGGCCCTTGAGTGAGAGGGCCATTGCGAAGAACATTAACAACTGCTTGAATATCATCTTCATCAAGATGGTGTTTACCGTAAGGAATCATAATTTATCCAACACCTTATTCATCCCCGCTTGCTCCTGTGCCAAAAGAAGCTCCAAGTTATCCGATACAACCCCAATAGACCTACCTAGCAACTTACTAACCTTCTCGTTTGAAAGACTCATATCAAGCGGACGCCGGACCGAAGATGACCGCTCTGCTAGCAACCCAGGCTTAATAAGACTCGAGTCAAGGTTGAACACTTCTGCCAACCTAAGGCCAAACTCATATTTAGAAAGTCGCTCAGAACCCACAACATGAAAAATTCCTGAAAGATTCAGATCTATTAACTCATGAATGGTTCGTGCCAACTCAGAGGCAATAATGGGGGTATAGAACACATCTGTAAACAAAGTTAATTCGCTACCCGATCGAAGAGATTTAATAATGAGATCACTAAATGACTGCCGATAACTAGTTCCCCAGCCATAGAAGTTTGTTCTTACCACTAATGATTTGGGATAGGCCTCTAAAACCCGAAATTCTGCATCTGCTTTTGTTTTTGCATAAATATTGACTGGGGCAACAGGTGCATCTTCACTTAGTAATGCATGCTTACCCGAGAACAGATGATCGGTCGATACATGAATCAGAGGCAACTGCAAGCTTGAACACGCCTTCGCCACATTCTCAGCAAGAGTCTCATTCACATGCTGAGCTAAATTTCTATCTGACTCGCATTTTTCAACACTCGTAAGACCTGCAGTATGAACAACAATATCAGGCTTCGATTTTTCGAAAACAGATAACACAGCTTTCAATGATGTAAGGTCTACATGACTAGTACTCACTCCGGTTAAGGACAACTCGCGTTTGTGCATACCAAGCACAAAATCATATCTATCCTGAAAAGCCAGAGCCCAGTTAAGAGCCAATAGACCTGAGCCGCCTGTGATTAAAACTCGCGACTTCATGTGGAATTAAATTAGTCCTATTTTATTTCGGTTAGATTCAATCCAGCTATGTAATTCATCAACTGACATCCATTCTTCATTGTTATCTGAGGAATAAACAAAGTCCTCCGGGACTTTTTTTCCATCCTTTATTCGAGCTGGATCAAGTGACCAATTGTGAATCATGGGAAGAATTTTGTAGTGATCATCATAAGCATAAGTGTGCGGAGCATCCTCGGGACCTATCATCTGCTCATGGATTTTTTCACCTGGCCTTATTCCAATAATTCTATGTCTGGCATCAGGCACTACTGCACGGGCAACGTCAAGAATGCCCATTGACGGAATCTTCTTAACATAAATCTCACCACCAAACATGTTGTCAAAAGCGTGCCATACCAACTCAACGCCCTGCTCAAGCGTAATCATAAATCGCGTCATACGCTCATCAGTGATTGGGAGTTCTTTTTTATCTTCCAAGGACATGAAGAATGGGATAACGGAACCCCGTGAACCCATAACATTGCCGTAACGTACAACTGAAAAGCGCGTATCGTGAGTTCCAGCATAAGGATTGGCTGAAACAAATAATTTATCAGATGCCAATTTAGTTGCGCCATATAAGTTTATTGGATTGCTTGCTTTATCCGTTGACAATGCGACGACGCGCTTAACGTTTTTATCGATACTGGCATCGATTAGATTCATCGCGCCATCGATATTAGTTTTTACACACTCAAACGGATTGTATTCTGCGGTTGGAACAATTTTGGTAGCTGCAGCATGTACTACATAGTCAATGCCATCCAATGCTCTCGTGAGGCGATCCCTATCCCTAACGTCACCAATAATAAACTGAACTCGGGGGTCATCAGCATATTTTTGCGCCATATCCCATTGCTTCATTTCATCTCGGGAATAAATAACAATTCTTTTAGGCAAGTACTTTTCCAGCGTCATTGGGATAAACGTTTTACCGAAGGAACCCGTTCCGCCAGTTATTAGAATTGCTGAATTTTTTAACATTTCATGTCCTTTAATTCAAAGTTAGTCCGACGAGGCCAAGATACGGAATCGTTCATTTTTATTTATAAGTTCGTCAAAAGTGCCAGTTGCAGCAACCTCACCACGCTCAAGAAAGTATATTTTGTCACAATAACGAACAGTGGAGAGTCGATGCGCAACTATAATAATAGTGATTTCATAGCCAAGATTACTTACAGCCCCCATCACCAATTTTTCAGTCAGATTATCCAGTGCACTGGTGGCTTCATCCAGAATTAAAATTTTTGGTTTGTGATAGAGCGCGCGAGCAATACCAATCCGCTGGCGCTGCCCTCCCGAGAGACGCACGCCGCGCTCACCGACAGTAGTAGCGTAGCCTTGTGGCAGGTCGGTAATAACAAATTCATGTAGATTAGCAATTTTGGCGGCACATTCAACGGCCTGTAGATCGAGTTCCTTTTCGTCAACACCAAAAGCTATATTGGCAGCTATGCTGCCATCTATTAGGTAAATGTGCTGTGGCACATACCCAATCGCTGATTGCCATTGCCTGAGATTGTTGGTGGTGATGGGCTTACCGTCGATCTTTAGCGAACCTTCCTGTGGCTCAAGTAAACCAAGGATCACATCCAATGTGGTGGTTTTGCCGCTACCGGTCGTTCCGACAAAACCCACCATACTATGCGCAGAGATCATGAGATTGATGCCTTTGAGTGCGAGGCCTGAGGCACCGGGGTAGCGGTAGCTAACTTGGCTTAGTTCGATATTTTGATTAAGCTCCAGGGGACTGAGCGAGAAAGTATTGACGCCCGTATCCTGCAGGCTGATAAATTCTTTATACAAAGCATCGATCGCTGGACCAGCAAAACGCAGTTGGGCAAAGGCATTGTAGAGTTGTTGTAGCGCAGGCATCAGGCGATAACCCGCAAAAACATAAAGCGCGATAATGGGTAGCGAGCTGTCGAGACTACCACTGTGAGCCATAAGATAAAGAATCACTAGCAACAGCCCGCCAAAAGCTAAGGCTTCTAGCGCATAACGTGGCAGCTGAGAGATCACTTGTGCCGTGGCTTGGCCTTTAGCGTAGATTTCTGCAGGCTTGGCAAATCGTTGGATATAGAGTTGCTCCAATCCACCCACCTTCACTTCTTTGGCCCCGCCAAAAGCTTCGCTCAGCGCGTTAAACCGTTCTTTGTTGGCGTAAATGCGAGCTTGGCCGAGGCGATTGAGCCGGCCGCTTACGACTACGAAGATACCGGTGTAAGCAAGCCCCAATACCACACCCACGCTGAACGCAAGGAGCGGATCTACAATGATGATTAAGATCAGCATCGCTATGACGATCGCGCTTTGCGCCATGATCGTTAACAACGGCAGTACACCTCCATGAATGACGGCTTGGACTTCCGAGAGAACTGTCTTACCTAGGTCTGCGCTGTGTCGGTCTAGGAACCAACTGTAGGGCTGGTGCAAGTAGCCCTCAACAAGGCGCTTACCAATGCTGTATTCGCGCAAAAAAGCAAAACGGTTTTGAGTGTAAGCAGTGAATGCTTTGAATGCTAAAGAAGTTAGCAGTAAAACAAAGACCAAAATACCAAGTACTAAGAGGAACTGCTCTGACGTTTGAATACCAAACTGATGACTAAAGGAGAATATGAGACTTAGAATAGCATTTGTTTGCACTATCTCAGGCTTAGCCAGAACCGCAATAAACGGCATGATCGATGCCACTCCCAGCATATCCAGAAAAGCCATGACCAAAATCAAGCTGAATAAAATAACCGCACGCTTACGCTCGGGCGGAGTTAAAAGAGCGAAAAGCTTTCTAATCATGCCAAACCAAAAGTTGGGAATGCAGCTTGATTGATGCAGCGCAAAAGATACTGTCTTGAGAAATTCAGATACTCCGATCTGGCGGCAGCAATTTTCATTAAGAAATAAATCCTTTGGATATTATAGTCTCTAGAACTTGCTCAACACATAGATGAAGGTCGTCAGAACCGGTTGCCACTGAGATCTCTGGATTAATCGGCGTTTCATAGGGTGAGTCAATGCCCGTGTAATTCTTTATCTCGCCCGCTCTAGCCTTTTTATACAAACCCTTAACATCCCGACTTTCGCAAACCTCTAGTGAGGCATTGCAATACACCTCAATAAACTCACCATGAGGAAAAAGGCTTCTCACCATCCCACGATCCACCCTAAATGGGCTGATAAAAGCCGTCAAAGTGATGATGCCCGCCTCGGTCATCAACTTTGCTGCTTCTCCAATGCGGCGTATGTTTTCTTTTCTATCGTCTTCTGAAAAACTCAAGTTCGATGACAGGCCATGGCGGACATTATCACCGTCTAAAACAAAGGTACGGCATCCTTTCTCATGAAGCTTTTGCTCAACAGCATGTGCTAGCGTTGACTTACCTGAACCCGACAAGCCAGTAAACCACAGCACAAAGGATCTATGTCTATTTAGCGCTTCACGATCTTTTCTAGTTATGAGTGATTGCTCCCAGACAACATTGGTGCTTTTTTGATTCATATTGATACTTTGCAATTTAAAGTGGCGATGCGCACACTAAAAAATGAGGATTTAACATCGAGTTTGGGTTTTGATTACAGCGAAGCGGTTTCATTTCAGGTAAAGCTAACACTTGACCACCTGCTGCCTCAACAACGGCCTGTGAGGCGGCAGTATCCCATTCAGAAGTTAGCCCAAGTCTAGGATAAAGGTCGGCTTTACCTTCTGCAATAAGACACAATTTTAATGAACTACCCATCGAGACGATCTCTGCATCAGCATAGTCTTTAATGAAAGTTTTAAACTCGTCTGAATGATGCGATCGACTACCCACAACGACCCAATCAGCACTGTTTGCAGATCGAGGGCGCACTGAAATCGCTTTCTCGATACCATCTTCTAACTTGAAGGCACCAGAAGATTTTTCGCCCCAATACGTCACACCAAGTGCCGGTGCATAAACAACACCGAAAATAGGCTGCTGATTAATAACAAGTGCGATATTGACCGTGAACTCGCCGTTCTTTTTGACAAACTCTTTTGTCCCATCAAGCGGATCAATCAGCCAGTAGGTCTCCCAATCCATGCGGTTGAGCTTTTCGTCCTCTGATGATTCTTCTGAAAGCACGGGTATCTGCGGTGTTAACTCGCGTAATCCATCAACAATACAATAATGAGAGGCTAAGTCTGCTTGGGTTAACGGACTCGAATCATTTTTGTAATCAACGTTATAGTCTTGAGCGTAAATAGCCATGACTCTCTCGCCAGCAACTTTTGCCAAATCAATTACAGCTCTTATTAGATTATTACCTAGCATATTGACTCTATCTAATTTTCTTCTTGAACATGGGGCTAGGGCCGTAATGGTAAAGAAACTCTCGATGCTAGCTATTATCGCAGCTCATTGCACAACCACCCTGCACTGCCCAACCGACAGATTGATTTTATGTTGCTGACTCATAAACTCCATCAGCACCCTTACCCGCTCGTTAACTGACCTCAGCACCTTGGCTGACAGACCCTTGAAAGGGCCATCGGTTATTTCAACGCAGTCACCGGCCTTCAAAATCTCAGCGGGGCCGTCTTGATTTATGGCCGACTCGACACCCTTAATGTGCTCGATCAACGATGGATTGACTACCGCAGGCTCAATTCCAAAACGCACCAAGCCAATCACACCAATGGTTGAACGGATGGCCGCAAGGCTGACCTGCTCATCGTGCGCTTTCACAAACAAATAACGCGGGAACATCGCCTTTGCCTTAATAACAACCTGCTCCTTAACCATCTGCTTTTTGGTTACCTGAGGCAGGTACACACCAAAGCCCTGTCTTAGCAAATTTTGTTGTGCAATATGCTCTTGGTTAGGCTTGCAAAAGGTTAAATGCCAGTCAGTCATCGTCTAGTCCTGACCCTGCGCTTCAAGCTGTTCTAACCGAGCCTTTAATGCCTGATACTCACGCTGTTTTAGCAACATAAAGTGACGTGTCAGGTTGATTTTTGCAGCGATACCAGTGGGAGTTAGCTGGTAGATATACCTAAGCTTCTCATTACTGTTATAGAAGTTATCGGCCTTAACCCAACCCTTTTCTATCAAAGCCTTGATGATAAAGTTAACACTGCCCAAACTGATCTCAAGATCAGCGGCGATCTCACGCTGATTAGCTCCTGGCTTTTCCGTCAGGTGAGACAAGATGTTAAGTTCCTTTTCTTCAGACATGGGTTTCAGGCAGGCTACCGCAAGGAAATTTCCGCGCTGGACAAATCCTTCATAAAATTTAAACTGGTTTGAGTTTAGCACTTGTTCACGGAGTGAACAGGGATATTTTATTGGACTTAATGCTAGGTATACTTAGTTAAAGAGATATAACAAACGTCCAATAAACTGAAAGCTTACTCATCATCCAAAAGCATCAGATCAACGTTTACTTCGCCTAATACAGCAAAGTCGATCAACAATCTAACGGCAATCTCATTTTGTTCTCAAAGTAGAACTTAAAACTTCATTTCAAAAGCAACCGAGGATTTAAATGCTTATTCAAGAGCTAGCTACCAACTTGATGGTAAAAATTGAATATGTTCTATAGTTAATCTAGACAATATTAGCTATAAATTTAAAAACTCAATGAAGCAAGGATGCAAAGGCTATCACCTTGAATAAACATCAGAATTTCATAGCAAAGATTTCAAAGCCATTTAAAATAACCTTGAGAAATATGCATTTTTAAAACTAAAAAAACATTTAAAGATTACTTAATGGTTCTCAATCGATAAGCTTTATTTAAGACATAACCCGCTATGTCATACACCCAATTGTTTTTATATTTATACAGTGAAATTAAAGTTTTCTTAACCATCTGATCGTCCAAATCAGTTGCATTTTTCTTTATCTCTCTAATACTGATGGTAACTGCAATGCCATTAATGAGCTTAACAACCCAATTATTATGTATACCTAGGATCGTCTTGGTTCTTATAAATTCATTATCAGTTATGAGTGAGTTAAAACGTATTGAATATATATCAGAGCGATAGTTGTATCTATATTTTGAGACCGGCTCTGCTACTGTAATAAATGACCCTAAGACAGATAAAGATAACCATAAGTGGTAGTCTCCAGCGTACGTTAATTTCTCCTCGAATCGACCCGCTGTGATGAAAGCCTGCTTTTTGACCGAAAATGCTGAAAAACTTGTTTTAGTACCAGAAATTTGCTCATAAAAGTTAGCTGGGAATCCACGTTTTTTTGCAGCGTATCTAGCAGTTCTCCGATCAACTTCATCCCCGTTAGAGTCTATTATTATATAGGGACCTCTTACTAATACAGCATCTTCGTTTTCTGAAATCGCCTGAAAAATATCCGACACAAAATTTGGTAACGCAAGATCATCACTGCTCATTAAAGAGAACCATTCGCCTCGCAGGTGATCAACTAGAAAGTTCCAATTCTCCATCATTGACAGGTGTCGTTCCGGCCTGACAACTTTGATTTTTCCTTCGAACTTATTCAAGACTTTTTGTGTGTGATCCGTGCACCAGTTTTCACTCACAACAATCTCGAGTGGCTTTACCGATTGATTTAAAAAAGACTCAATCGTCGCTCCCAGCGTGTCCGCTTGGTTATAGGTTGGTATGCCAATCGAGATCATTAGATTTTCCAAAATCTTCAAGCGTCAAAAATACGGCATCTCTAGGCGAGACGATCGGACTATTCACCGGCCAATTAAAATCAAAACCATCCCACCTAACTCCCGCATCATGTGCTGGAGAGTGAAGGGAAGTTACTAAGTAATTGATACGTGAGTTATTCTCTAGAGACAAAAAGCCATGTGCAAACCCTGGCGATAAATATATACATCGCTGATCATCCGCACACAACTCAAAACTCACACTTTTGCCAAATGTTGGGGATGTTTTTCGGACATCTAACGCGACATCAAGTACAGCTCCACTGGTAACAAAAATCAGTTTTCCGTGCTCACGTGGTGGTAGTTGGAAATGCATGCCACGAAGAACATGCTTATGTGAGTCGGAGTAGAAAAATTCTTTGAAGTCAGCTTTAAGACCATACTCACCCAATGAACCAGCATGAAACGGCTTAGCAAAACTGCCTCGCTCATCGTTGAAGCGTGGATATTCAAACTCATAAACCCCTTGCAATGCCTGACTGACAAGCTTCATTATGCTAACCCGCTGTAATACTCAACCGTGCTCTTTAAGCCCTGCTTTAGCGAGACTGAAGGCACCCAGTCGAGCAGATCTTTTGCTTTAGTTATATCCGCCTCCACAACCAATGGACTATCAACTTCACCAAGCACGCATTCCACCGAGGAACCCATAATTTCATGCAATAGCATCGCTATTTCTTTCACTGAAATAGATTGTCCATCGGCAATATTTACACGATCAAAACCCGCCCTGCTTTCAACCGAATGAATAACTGCTAGTTCAAACGCTCTAGCAATGTCAGTCACATGTACCAGGTCAATCTCATTATTGCCCTGCTGGAGGTTTGGGCTTTGATGTTTCAAAAGATTATGAATGATATAGGGAATAAGCTTGTCATTATCAGCCGGGCCATAAGGCGAGAAAAGCACCAACTCAATGATGCTCATTTGGTGTTTGTATTTTTCTAGTTGTTTACTAAAGGCTATTTTAGTCGCCGCATAGTTATTGATCGGCTTTCGCTCTGAATTTTCATTCACCTTCTCATCGCTCTGCGCGTATTCGAAAAAAGTCCCCGTATTAATAAAAGCGCGAACGCCAGATCTTTGCGCCTCAGTAATCAAGGAGAGCGGGAACAGTAGATTAGATTCTATGAGCGACTCAAGCTCCTCAAGATGAT
>Ga0255753_1002490_pt1 | contig 20318 bp, 20 predicted proteins | sample 041ome_10_FD_179953 | JGI IMG/M metagenome (GOLD analysis project Ga0255753, IMG submission 179953) | Coastal salt marsh microbial communities from the Groves Creek Marsh, Skidaway Island, Georgia - 041412US metaG (version 2) | ecosystem: Environmental > Aquatic > Marine > Intertidal zone > Salt...
TCTACATTTACCTTAAAGAATGGTATTGAAACTATGCTTCAAAATATGCTCGGAGATCAGGTAGGGCAAGTAATCGCAGTAAATGGCTAATGCATCAAATAAAGCCAATGACCTTCAGTATGAGAGCTCACCGTATCTCCTACAACATGCGTACAACCCAGTAGACTGGAAGCCTTTTAGTAAAGAAATTCTAGACAAAGCCAAAAAAGAACGTAAGCTCTTATTCATAAGCATTGGTTACTCTGCCTGCCACTGGTGCCATGTCATGGAGTCAGAATGTTTCGAAGACCAAGAAATTGCGGAGTACTTAAAGGGTCAATTCATCTCGATTAAAGTCGATCGCGAAGAACGGCCTGACGTCGATCACATATACATGGATGCGCTTCAGCTTATGACAGGATCAGGAGGATGGCCGCTCAATGTCATCTGTCTTCCCGATGGAAGACCCTTCTGGGGGGCAACCTACTTGCCTAAGGATCGATTTATAGCCTCGCTCCGTCAGTTGGTTTCTATTTATAACGATGATGTCGAACGAGTGTTAGAATACGCTGCTTCATTAGCTCGAGGTTTAAGAGGAATGACCGAGATCGTTTCTGAGCCAAACAGCACAAAGGTTATTGATCATTCATTGACAACCGCAACCTATAAAGAAGCTTTGGATCCTACATATGGTGGATTCAAAGGGGCTCCAAAATTCATGATGCCCAACACCTTAGAATATCTGTTGCATTATGAGAGTCTTAAGCCAAGTGCAGAGATATACGAACTTCTAAAAACAAGTCTATTTAGAATGGGCTACGGAGGTATTTTTGATCAAATCGAAGGTGGATTCTCAAGATACAGCGTAGATGATCGATGGCACATTCCCCACTTCGAAAAAATGGCTTATGACAATGCCCAACTATTAGGCCTTTACGCTGAAGCCTATCAATACTTCAATGAGCCTTTCTTCAAAGATATCGTCGCTAAAACAGCCTCATTTACCCTATCTCATTTTATTGATCCAGAATCAGGCGGATGTTTCACTGCTTACGACGCCGACTCTCTAAATACAGAAGGGATTCTTGAAGAAGGAGCCTATTACGTTTTCACTAAGGATGAATTACAAAGACAGCTAAAGGATGATTTCGAAATATTTTCGTTAGCATTTAATGTTAACGACTTTGGTCACTGGGAAAAGGGCAACTATATTCCCATTCGAACACTTACCAATTCAGATATTGCTTCTAAATTAAGCATGGATGAACGAGAGACTTCAGAACGCTTAGAGCAAGCCATTCAACGATTGAAAGAGGTACGCAAAAGTAGAATCCCCCCTCTTCGAGATCACAAAATACTAATGAGCAATACAGCTATGGTCGCCATAGGTCTAAGCAGAGCCTGGCGATTTGCATTGCGAGACGATCAAGCAGTTAAAGGGGCCGCAATTAAAGCTATAAATTTTGTTTTAGACCGCATTAGTGAGGACGGTAGTCTTCTCAGAAACCATACAGATAAAAGGGCTTCTCTTGACGGAGTACTTGAAGATTACGCGTTTGCCATAGCGGCATTAATTGAAGGGTATGAATTATGCTTCAATGAGAATTACTTAACCGCAGCCATACAATTAAAATCCTATGTGATTGAAAATTTCAGTTCTGAAGAGGCCTTGTTTTACTTTACCTCAGCGAACAAGAGAGAACTCATACGACGAAGCATAGAAACTGAGGATAATGTTATTAGCGCATCTAACTCGGTGATGGCTGTAAATTTCTTCAAACTCTATCAACTAGGATTTGGCGAGGATCTAAAAACTAGAGCCCATGCGATGCTATCGCAAATGATGGATCGAGTAAATCAATATCCTAAAAATCATTCGAATTGGCTTCAATTATCCTTATTACTAGAAAACCCTTTTGAAGTTACCGTGATAACCGGCAAAAAGGCTTTTGAATGGTCAGAACAGCTAGATTCCACATGGATTTCTAATCGAATCATTGCAGCAAGCGAAAAATACTCGAGTCTCAATCTCTTCAAAGATCGATTTTCAGAAAAACAAACATCTATCTTTGCATGTGTAGAAGGGAGTTGTTCATTACCTATAACAGCCCCTAACAACTACAACCCAATAAATGCACAACTATGATTGAACAAACAATTAAAAATTACGAAGAGCACCTAAAAGAGCTTATCAATTTGTTGTGGGAGATTTTCCCAAATTTAGTTTCTGCCCTAATCCTAGGTTTTGTCGGATGGTGGGTGATCAAACTTATCAATATCGGTGTAGCTAAATTCTTTGAAAAAAAAGATTACGATCGCACCCTTGAGACTTTTCTAGAGGACTTCATTAATAACGGTTTAAAAGTCCTTCTTTTTGTGATGGTTATTACTCAAGTTGGAGTAGAAACCTCTTCTTTAATCGCAATGCTCGGTGCAGCCGGTCTTGCATTGGGATTAGCTCTTCAAGGATCACTTTCAAATTTTGCCGGTGGAATCCTTATTCTAATATTCAAGCCATTTAAAGTGGGAGATTTTATTTCAGCCCAAGGCAGTGAGGGTACCGTTAAACAGATTACAGTTTTTAACACTAAACTGGTAACCTTCGGAAACCAAGAGGTAATTATCCCTAACGGTAACTTATCTAACGACAAAATCACTAACTACAGCTCTGAAGGGGTTCGTAGAGAAAATTTAGTGATCGGAATCAGCTACAGCAGCAGCATCCAGAAAGCAAAAGATCTGATCCTCGAACTTTGCGCAGCGGATGAAAATATCATGACCGAAGAGGGTAAAGAAGCAATGGTTGTTGTTTCTGAGCTTGCAGATAGTTCAGTTAATCTTTCGGTTCGTTACTGGACAACAACAGAAACTTTTTGGCCAACCAAATTCAAAATGATTGAAAACATTAAGGCTAGTTTTGATCGAGAAGGAATCGAAATTCCATTCCCACACCGAGTGATGGTAGCACAAAAATAATTATCCTCGTTTCGGAGTAAGCATAAAATCTTTCAGATAAAAAGGTTCGAAGGTGATTACATTTTCGAACCTTTTTTGTTCGAAAATGTCTTCAAGCAAATTCCCAATCGACCGGGTATCTGGATAATTATCTGAGAAAAAAGTAAACTGATTGATACTCTTATGCGAGTTCAAAAAATTGTTTGTTTTAGACGCTGCATCACCAACAAAATGAATCGAATGGTCAATATATCTTTCTAGAAGATCTTTAAAAGCTTCGCTGTCTAGAATAATATTTGTAGTAGGCTCTAGCTCAGACCATGTTTTATTCTTGCGAATAAAAACCTTAACAAAAGCTTCTAAACGCCTAGCATCAATCATGGGGATAACAATCGTTTGATCTGGGACATCTAGATTAGCAACGATTAAATCCAAACTCTCAATTGAAATAAGAGGGATATCAAGACCATAAGCTAAACCTTTGGCAGAAGAAACTCCAATTCTTAATCCAGTATAAGAACCAGGTCCTTTACCGACTGCAACAGCATCGAGTTCGGTGAATTCAACCTGAGCCTTCTGCATAACCTCTGAAATTCTAACATGAAGTTCCTCAGCATGAGTATAAGCTTCAGCGACCTGATGCCATGTAGCTAAAAGCTCGGAGTCTCTGTAAAGAGAAACCGAGCATGCTTTAGTTGAAGTATCAAATACAATAATGCAAGCCATATGGCAAATATAATGGGCTTGCTTTTATTGCAGTACAGTAATCGGAATACCGAAATAGAATTCTAAAATCTTTAAACGAAAGATATAGTCATACTTTGTTCGTATCACACTAGCCTCGGCATTATCTAGACGAGCCTGAGCTTGACTAAAGTTGAATGAGTTCATAAGACCCACATCAAAACGCTCTTTTGCATATTGGTATGCTAATTTTCTAGCCTCCAACGTTTTTTGCGCCGCTTCATAAGCCTTGGCGAAAGTCTTCACATCATTATAAGCTTGGTTAACCGAATTTTCGAGATCTAGCTTTGCCTGTTCAAATTGGAGCTTTGACCTTCTAACTCCTATTTCGGCGCGCTTAATGCTGTTATTTGTTGAGAATCCATTGAAAATTGGAATATTCATTGACATCCCGAAAGAGATTCCATCATTCGCCTCTAACTGAGCAACAAAATCGGGTCTTACTAAATTGAAATCATCCGAAGGGTCGTTAGGGTCTTGATTCGGATTAGCCTGAATCGTGAAACGATCACTGGCAAAGGTATTATAGTTTAAGAAGGCGTTAAGCGTCGGTAGTGCGGCACCTTTTGCAATTGCCAAGTCTTGTTCAGATAATGAAACATTCGCCTCTGACAATTTAATGTCATTTCTAAAACTCAATGCCTTATTAAAAATTTGACGTGGTGTCTTATCTAGAATATCTGAACTTGGAACTTCAAAGGACTCATCTGCGATATCAAAGTTTTCATAGTCGGTAATTTGGAGTAACTGTGCTAGCGTAATTCTCGAAAGAATAACACGAGCCTCAGCATTTACAATTGCTTGCTCCTGATTCGCGGCAGTAGCCTCAATCTCTAAAAGGTCACCCTGAGGCACTACTCCTAAACCAACTAACTCTTTAGTACGTTTTAAGTCTTGCTCAGTCACCGCATATTGAGCTTCAGCTACACGAAGTGACTCCTTCGATGATATAACACTTAAATAGGCATTAGCCACTCTTAACCGAATATCATCTTGAAGATTAGCTAATCGATATTGATTGGCTATCGTATTAATTTGAGCTCTTTGGGCTCTTTTGATATTACGAAGACCATCAAAAATGGTGTACCCAGCTGAAAGGCCAATACTTCCAGACAAAATATTACCAGCCACATTCGTTTGGGTTTGAGGGTCAAGGATTAAACCTTTACTCTCGTTCACAGATAAAGAACCGTTAAATCTTGGTAAAAATTGCCCTAGAGCATCTAAATTTCCAAGTTCGGCTGACTCTAAATCTAATTCGAACTGAGCTACTGTAATATTGTTTTCTAAGGCATATTCAACACATTCAGCTAGAGACATTTTCTTTATCTGAGCAGATACGCCAATACTAAATACCGTTAATAAAAGTAATAAATATGATTTCATAGGTTGTAGTTTAAGGTTAAGAAGTACTAGTTACACTCCACGTTCTGGAGCATCTTCCTTCTCAATCTTTATTGGTTCAGTCTTGTTCCACTGCTTTACCTTATCCTCGGCAGTTAACCCAACAAGAATCTCTACGTTGATTCCATCAGAGATCCCAATAGTAATATCTCTTCTTTCAAATTTTTGCTCCCCAACTTCTACCTCAACGTAAGGTAAATCAGTTGACTTGTCAAATTGTAAAAGTGCTTCAGGTAAAACCAATATATTCTCCTTTCGTTCTAAAATCAAAGAAGCGTTAGCACTATAACCTGCTCTAACGGTAAAATCATCCTCAATAACCACATCCCCCTCAATCTTAAATTTAACTGCACCAGACTCTTCTTGACCTTTAGGAGCAATAAAGCGAAGTTTAGCATCAAATTCTTTATCCACGATAGCTCCTAGACTAACCTTTAAGGGCATTCCGACTTTAAGTTTTCCAACCTCACCTTCATCAACTTTACCTTCAAAAACCATTTTGGTTAAGTCAGCAACAGTGGCAATTGTAGTACCAGCATTAAATGAGTTTGATTGAATAACCTGATCACCCTTTTCGACTGGAATTTCAAGAATAGTACCGGTGGTAGTCGCTCTAATATTTGTATTAGCAGAAGACGAACCTCCAACAGAACCTTCCTTTATGATCTGATAATCGGCCTCTGCATTTTTTAAATCTTGATTTGCCTGATCGAAAGCTAACTTCAGATTGTTGTAATCTTGATTCGAAATAACACCGCGTTCAAAAAGAGCTTTATTTCTCTCAAACTCAAGCTTTGTATTGTTCAATCGCAATTCAGCATTTTTTACACGTCCTTGAGCAGCAAAAAGAGATTGCTCATTAGGAACGACCTTGATCACAGCAATTAAATCACCCACCTGAACAAAATCTCCTTCTTTTTTAACGAGTTCATCGATAATTCCTTGAATTTGAGGTTTGATTTCAACTTCATCCTCTGGAACCACGGTACCTGTCGCTACGGTTTTTTGTTCGATATCACCGTAGAAAGGCTGAAAAGACTCATAGGTAATTGCACCCTTGCTATTAGATTTTACAAAGAATGCTGCTGCCCATAGACCTCCTAAGGTAAGTACAGCGATTACACTCCATTTAACTGCGTTTTTCATGATAGGTATTTAATTATATAGTAATTGTGTTGAATAAATTATTCTTCTCTTAGGGCATCAATTGGTTTTATACTTACCGCTCTCTGCGCAGGTATTAGTCCAATAAGTGTACCAAGAATGACCATTAAAGCTAAAGCTCCAATCACATAGGGTATTGGAACTGTCGGATTCGTGTAAGGAAAATCACTCCCTTCAGTCAGATTATTGACTAAGTTCAGAGTTGCAGCACCTAAAATGATACCTAGCAAACCTGATACAAGGGTCAAGAAGACAGACTCTAATAAAATCAAATTTCTCACCTCAGCCGGAGTGGCTCCAAGTGCTCTTCTGACTCCAAGTTCTTTAGTTCGCTCTTTAACCGAGATCAGCAGAATATTGCCAATTCCAATAACACCAGCAAGTATGGTTGCGGCTCCTATAATTAGAGATAAAAAGGTTAGTCCGTTCGCAAATCCACGAATTTGACCAAAAATCTCACCAAGATTAAATGAACCAAAAGCGCGATCATCTGTTGGGTCAACATTGTGAATCGACTTTAAAACAGTCTTAACGTCCTCTTCGACTTTCACGATATCTGCATCATCAAAGGCTGCGATACTCATAAAGTCTACGTCATCCCCTTTATTGTATAGTTTATTGAAGGTGGTAAAAGGGATAAAAATATCACTATCTGATTCAAAACCTCCACCAGGAACAAACTTGTGCACACCGACCACTCTAAAATAGATGTCGTTAATTCGAATAAAGGATCCTATAGCCTCCTCTTCATCTTCAAAAAGTTCGGTTTTAGTCCTTTCTCCAATGACACAGACTCTGCGAGAATCTTCAATATCCATTTCGTTAATGAACCTTCCGCCATCGTAGATTTTCTTTGTTGCAATCTTGGTATATACCGGGAAGTCTCCGTAAACATTATAATTTCCCGATTTCTGACCTCTAACCGTCAAAGCAGGGCTCCCACCGAAAACTCCGGTAGCATTTCGTGGAGCGATATACTGAATTTCTGGAATTCTTTTCTTTAGAACATCAATATCACCCAATCGAAGCTGAATTCTTCGACCTGTACGAAAACCTTTATACGGTTTACTCGTAGACTGCGACCAAGCAAACAGCGAATTCATTGCAACCGTCTCAAATTGTCTTTCAAAACCATTATCTAAACCTTTGGCAGCCCCAGACATTGCGATGTAGACAAAGATTCCCCAAAGCACGCCAATAACCGTTAAGAGAGTTCGTACTCGATTCTTACTGATCGAACTAAATATTTCTTGCCATGTATCGCTTTTAAATAAAAATCGCATATTATTCGTCTCTTAGTGCTACAATGGGTTTAATTCGAGCAGCACGCTTCGCGGGAATATACCCGGCGATGCTTCCGAAAATGATTAAGATTACAGTGGCTCCAATGGCGAAACCCAAATCGATATAAGGATTAGTGATAAAATAATCTTCAAGCTTGCCCTCCAGATTCTGAAGAATAGCAACACCAGCAAGCATCCCAGAGAAACCAGATAAAATAGTTATGGTGGTAGCCTCCAATAAAATTGTACTTATCACGACTCTAGGTGTTGCTCCTAAAGCTTTTCGAATTCCAATTTCTTTGGTGCGCTCCTTAACCACAAAAATCATAATATTACTTACACCAATGATACCTGCCACAATAGTACCAATGGCAAAAAACAGTGCAATAAAGCCTAAAACTTGAGCAAACTGTTGATTCTGTTTGAGTTCATCTGCAATATTTCGAATGAATATTCCGCTGCGATCTTCCCTTGCGATAAATTTCTTCTCCTTAAGAAGTTTGGTAACATTTTTCTCAAGGGCCATAGCGCCAGCATAACCTATACTAGGGTTAAACCCAAGAATGATTTGCTCAATCTTATCGTTACCTTTTTCAATTAATTGTCGGGTAGTATAAGGGATATAAATGAAGCGCTCTTCATTATCACCTCCATCATCTTGAAACACACCAATAACCTTAAATGCACTATCACCCAAAGTGATGTATTTCCCGACAGGATCTTCGTCTTTAAATAAATCCTTGGCAACTAAACGCCCAATCACTGCATACTTCGCTCTGATATTTAGATCATTCTCATTTAAAAAACGACCTTTCATGATAATCGTCTTCTCGCTGAATTGATGGGCTGGAGCTACTGCTCTATTCGTATAGTTATTCGATTCTCCCTTATATCTCACAAGACTAGAACGAGTAATGCGGGGAGTAATGTAATCGAGAAACATTGCAAAATTTTCCTCGATATCTTTTAAGTCTGAATTATCAAATTGAATTCTTCGATTCGAAGTGTATCCCTTATAGGGCATAGATGTTCTTCCTGGAAATACGAAAAGGGTGTTCGTAGCGTCATCACCGAAGAATTTTTCAAAAGTATTCTGCAGACCATTAGTAAACCCCACTAGGATGACTACAATAAAAATCCCTAAGGCCATTGTAAACCCCGTCAAAAAGGTTCTAAGCTTATTCTTTCGAATGGTATCGAAAATCTCTTTCCAGGTATCTCTACTAAACATATTGAGAGGCGCGTACTTGGTCTACTTTTTTATCCTCAACAATCACGCCATCTTTCAAGTAGACGATTCGCTTGCACATGTGGGCGATATCTTTCTCATGAGTTACCACAAGTATGGTATTACCCTCATCATTAATTTTCTGAATTAGATCCATTACCTCGTAAGAGGTTTTACTATCTAAAGCTCCAGTAGGCTCATCAGCTAAAAGAACTTTAGGATCTGCAGCCATAGCACGAGCAATAGCCACTCGCTGCTTTTGACCTCCTGACAATTCACTTGGCAAATGGTCTGCCCAAGGTTTAAGACCAACTCGATCAAGATATTCAAGGGCGGTTGCATTGCGTTCCTTTCTAGATTTACCCTGATAATATAAGGGAAGGGCAACATTCTCAACAGCTGATTTATAATTAATCAGATTGAATGACTGAAAAATGAACCCAAGAAATTTATTTCGATATTCGGCAGCCTTTGTTTCATTTAGATCTATAATAGGCACAGAGTCTAAGGTATAAGAACCTGAATCAGCTTCATCTAACATTCCTAATATGTTCAACAAAGTCGATTTACCAGAACCCGAAGAACCCATAATTGCCACCAATTCACCTTGTTCCACAGAAAAGTTGATTCCTTTTAAAACATGCAGTGAATTACTGCCCATTTGATATGACTTATGCAAGTCTTTAATTTCTATCATCGATACGAGTAGCTACGTTTATACTCTTTTAGACGACAAAGAAACTGCTTTGTTACAGCATATATTCTCCTCGCAACGTTAAAATTTGAATAAAAAGATTTTAAAGAGAGTTTTTATCTGATAAAACCAGGAAAAGTCCTGACCACAATCGCTGAAATTTCGTTTCAGATATCCAATAAATACGACCCACCGAGGGATCCATGATCTGTATTTGATTCACCCTGTAGCTATAAACGACAACATAGTGTCCAAGCCCCATATGGCTTAACTGAACCAGACAAGGAATACAATCGACATCAAATGATGACGATCGATAAACAAACGCTTGTATTCCTTGCGATTTATAAATCACAGCGCTCATTAAAAAAAGGCAGTATTTAAGAGTGTTTTGTGGGTCTCAATTTTTTATAAACTGCATAAAAGACCACTCCAACAAGTATATAAGGGATTGCCATAAGATAGACAATACCGTTGTTGATTCCCTCGGCAGCAGAAGTGTCAGAGCCCGATTCAAGAACTGCGCGACACATGGCGCATTGAGCACTCACATCTGAAAAGAAGATTAGAAAAAATCCAAAAAAGAATATCGATTTTATTCTAGTAAGCATAATAAGGCGAAATCATTAAGTATACTACCACACCGGTAACTGCTACATAGAGCCAGATTGGAAAGGTAATTCTAGCTAGCTTTTTATGCCTTTGAAAATCTTTCAAATAAGCTCTTAAATAGGTATGCAGTACAAGAGGAATGATAATTATTGATAACAGTATATGAGAAACTAGTAGGATAAAATAAAACGTTCTAACTATTCCTTCACCACCAAAAGGAGTAGAATCAGAGGTCATATGATAGGCCACATACATTAAAAGAAATGAAAGCGAGAGGGCAATACAAGTCTTCATGATATTCTGATGTAGTTTAATTTTTTTCGCTTTTATTGCCCAAAGTGCTACAATAAGGAGAACCGCTGTTAGTCCGTTAATAGAAGCATATATTGGTGGTAAAAAACTCAAGGGTTCGACATTGGGTAATCGAACTCCGAATAAGATTGCAACCACTACTGGAACAGCTATAGAGACAATCGTAATTAACTTCTTTGCTACAGACTCTTTCATATTACTTCTTTTCGTTTAATAAACTATGGATATCAGACACTAGCTGAGATATTTGTTCAGTTTCACCATCTGAATCAACCCCCATCTCTCGAGTAATCGTTCCGCGATAGTAAATCAATGGATTTCCGAAATCATCTTTAGAAGATCTAAAGTATCCTTCTGAATCAATTAGAGCAAATAATCCTGAGTGCTCAAAACCACCTGGAGCAGCCTCATTTTCTTGTGCAACCATGAAAAATCCTTTTTCAGCAAGCGTGTATATTTCTTCGCGCTGTCCTGTTAACAAGAACCATGAATTGGCATCGGCCAAATACTTGTTCTGATAACTCAATAAGCGCTCAGGAGTATCATAGAAGGGATTAATACTAATCGATACAAAAACAACCTCATCTCCTTTAAACTCATTAGCTAACTCAGCCATGTTCTTAGACATAATCGGGCAAATTGTTGGGCAGGTCGTAAAGAAAAAATCTAAAACAATCACTTTTCCCTTTAGATCACCAGCGGACAAAATATTCCCGTTTTGATCCGTAAAACTAAAATCAGGTATTTGGCGAGCACCTTCTGGTCCCATTAAATAAGTTAGCGTCTCATCATTAGAACCGTATAATACATCAGTAGTCAGAGTTAAACGATTATTATCAACAACTGCTCCCTTTTTTATACGAGAAACTAAACTAGGAATCGTGACTATACCAAAAATGAACACAATAATTGAAACCCATAAATAGGTGGTCTTTTTATTTGATTTACTTGCGGTCGGCATAATTCTTTTTTAAAGCTAATCGGTATTCTGCAAGTAAGACTTTGACATCATCTTCCATCTTATTATTCAAAACAGCTACAGATCTAATATCATATCCGTACAAGACCCCTTCGTCCTTATCATCGGTTCTTCCTCTTAGCGAACCATTCTTATCGACAATATAAACAAGCGGAGAACTACCTGAACTTAGATTACCATCACTCCTTAAAGCCTTGAATAAATTGGCAGAGTCGAGTTCATCAAGATAAAGGACTTTATATCGACTAACATCTGTAATCTGTCCTAATTCTAATAGTAATTGATCCATAGCTTCTTCTTGGTTTGGGTAGGCAACAAGGAGCGTTTGAAAGTCTTTAAACTCGTAAAACCGTTTATAAATTTTCTGATTGAAATTAAACAAGTAGCCTTTCATAAGCTCCACCTCCTCCCCTAGAAAAGAAAGTACGGTTATCTTGTTTTGAAATAGATCGTTTGCTTCTTCCTCAGAAGACGATAAGACTATTTCTGTCGTGAAGCTATCTGTTAAAATAGGTAAACGACCAAAACGGTTTACTCCTGAAGCGAAGAAAAGATAAATCACCAGGGGTAAAATAAACAGAATACCTAAAACCAGTGGTTTTTTCATAACAGATGAACTGAGTTACAAAAATAAAAAAAGGCGATCACCTATTCAGTAATCGCCTCAAGTATATTATTCATACACGACTTAGAAATTCCAAGTCATGAATGTTGTGTTAAAAATTTCATACACATAAGTCGCTTCAAAAAGAAGTAAGGTCACCAAATACGAAATAAGGAAAACCGGTGTCCAAACCACTACCCTTCTTAAGGAAGCCTTTTCATCACGAAGATGCATAAAGTCCCAAGCGATATAGTACGCCTTAACTAGTGTTAGAATGATAAAAATCCAGTTAAGAGACTTCATGCCAAGGAACGAGGTATTCATTAGGAACTCTGGTTTAGCAATACCTAAGCCAACCTCAATTGCCGTTACGATAGAAAGGAATAAAAGAACTCCCCAAATCTTTTGCTGGTTATTTTTGAAGGTTACTAAACCTCTGAAAATTGAAAGTTTGTGCTCGTGTGCCATAATTATACCAGATAAAAGAATGTAAATACAAATACCCAAACAAGGTCTACAAAGTGCCAATACAACCCAACTTTTTCAACCATTTCATAGTGACCTCTTCTGTCATAGGTTCCTATTAAAACGTTGAAGAAAATAATCACGTTAATCGCAACACCCGATAAAACGTGAAAACCGTGGAACCCAGTGATGAAGAAAAAGAAGTCTGCAAATAATCGACTTCCATATTCATTGCGGATTAGATTAGCTCCTTCAACAACAATGGCAGCATCTGCTAACTTAGCAACTGCATCTTCACGCGAAAGCACATTCTTTTCACCTTCAATGATTTGTTCTGTTCTTATTGTTACTGATTCATCAGCAATAAATCCTGCTTTAACTTCTTCTAAACTGTAAGTCGAAGGCTTATCTCCTTCTAAAAACCAAATACCCTTTGAAGATTCGTGATATACTGCGGTTTTATTTGAGTCTTCAATAGCAAAATCTCTAAGAGCAACGCGCTCTCCCGTTTCTATATCTACAAACTGTAAGATACGACCTCCCTTAGTTTCTAAAGCACCAAAATCTCCCTTGATAAACGTAGCCCATTCCCAGGCTTGAGAACCAACGAATATAGCTCCACCAATAATGGTAAGAAGCATATAAAGAGTTACTTTTTTTCGATCCATGTGATGACCAGCGTCAACAGCAAGTACCATGGTAACCGAAGACATAATCAGAATGAAAGTCATGAAGGCTACATAATACATCGGGTAGTTCCCATGAAAGAATGGTACGTGGGTAAAAACCTCATCTGCGATAGGCCAGGTCTCGATAAATTTAAATCTAGAAAAACCATAAGCGGCAAGGAAACCAGAGAATGTTAAGGCATCAGAGACGATGAAGAACCACATCATCAATTTACCATAACTCGCTCTTAGTGGTTGTTGATCACCACCACCCCAAACGTTTTCATCTTTTGCTGTTGAAATTGAAGTATCCATTAGTTTGGCATTAATTGTCGCAAAGGTACACCTTTGAGTATTTTATAAAAATAATTGAATCGATTTACTTAACGAAAAACATAAATAAAACAAGATAAATCCAAAGCACTCCAAGGAAATGCCAAAACGTTTCTCCTAGTTCAAAGCCCAATCTATTTTCAGATGAATATTTTGAACGTATCAGTTTGTAATTAACAAGTCCTAGACTGATCAACCCAGCAAATAGATGCAGAAGATGAACAAAAGCAATAAGAAAGATGTAAGACATCTTAATACTACTGGTTGGTCCCGTAAAATAGTATCCAGCGGCAACCATTTGATTAAATCCATTGAACTGAATAAAGACGAACGAAATACCTAACAATAAGGTAATCAGAGCCCATCTCGAAGACAAGTTCAACTTATCTGCCTTTAGGGCAAGTCGGGCAAGAATGTAGGTTAGACTACTCAAAACAATTACCGCCGATGACCACCAAAAGGCTTGAGGCAATTCGATACTAGCCACCCAATCTTTTCGCTTGCTGCTTACAATATAGGCGCTTGTCCATCCCGCAAATCCCATAATAAGGGAGATGATTCCGAACCATAGCATCATTTTTTTTGCGCGTTGTTGCTTCTCAAATTCTGTGCGTTCTAACATAATTTTTTGGTCTATCGAATAAGGTGATCGATTACATAGATCACTTGAATTAACGAAATATATATTACACTCCTAAGCATTAATTTTTTAGCAAAAGACACCTCTAAAGAATTAAATAATTGAAGTGCAGGCATCATCATATAAAAGCCCGAAATACCCACAGCTATTGCAGCAGGAATTGAAATCACGAGCTTTCCGGTAAATCCAAATGCTGGAGTGATTGATGCCAAAATGGTCCAAAAGGTGTAAACAATAATTTGAAACGCGGTACTTTGATCTCTCTCACCCGTAGGAAGCATTTTAAATCCTCCTTTTTTATAATCATCATCTAACATCCAGGCTAGTGCCCAGAAGTGAGGAAACTGCCAAAAAAATTGAATCATAAATAAGGTTCCAGCTTCAATTCCGAAAGACCCTGTAGCACCTACCCAACCTAACATGAAGGGTATGGCTCCAGGAAAAGCACCTACAAAAACAGACAGTGATGTCTTAGTTTTTAATGGAGTATAAACTAAAGCGTATAGAATTACCGAGAGTAAACCAAAAACTGCTGTTTTAAAATTGAGAAAATAGAGTAATCCTCCTCCTAGAATCGTCAGCGAAAAAGCAATGATCAAGGCCAAAACCTTCGAGAAACGACCAGTAGGTAATGGTCGCTCTTTGGTACGATTCATTTTTGAATCTAGATCCTTTTCTATGATTTGATTATAGGCATTCGAAGCTGCAACCAACGAAAAACCTCCGACTAGAAGAAGTACAAGTTCTAGAGCTTTATACGATTCAGCACCCAACAGATAGCCCGCCAATGCAGAGAAAACCACGCTTAGTGCTAAACGAACTTTCGTTAAAGCCTTAAGATCGGTCCAGAACAAGGAAGTAGGATGTGTTGTTGCCCCTTCAATCATAGAGTGCAAAGATAAGATGCACAAATAGCTTTCAAATAAAAAAACCGGGCAATAAGCCCGGTTTTCTATAATTTATTTTCATGTTCTATTGTAAACGGAAAGTAATCGGAATACTGAATGGTACTTTCACAGGACGCCCACGCTGTCTACCTGGTGTCATGTTCGGAAGAAGATTGATAATGCGCAATGCTTCAGCCTCTAGATTTTTGTCTGGCCCTCTCATTCGAATTCCTCCAATTGAACCGTCTCTTTGAATAACAAACATTACATTCACACGACCCTGAACACCCATTTCTTGAGCGATTTCAGGATATCTAAAGTGCTTACGGATGTGCTTTTGCATTTGCTCTTGGAAACAAGCCTTTTTATCGCTAGCACCTTCACAACCTGGGAAAACAGGCACATCTTCAATAACCGCAAACGGAATTGAAATATCTTCTTCTACTTCTTCGACCTCAACCTCCTCGATTTCGATGACTTCTTCCTCTTGAGAAGTTTCAGTAGATTCAATGATCGTTTCTTCTACCTCTTCTTCATCTTCTACCACTTCAATAACTTCTGGAGCGGCTGGAGGTGGTGGAGGTGGTGGAGTCTTGATCTGTTCGGTCAATGGCACCTCTTCATCAAGCTGATCTTCTACATTTAGAGATATATCGTAATTAGTTACCTCATCGTATTTCTTCCACTCTAAGGCTCTCCATACAACGAACATTGTAAGGGCTAGACCTAGTGCGAAATACAATCCACTATTACGACCTATATCTGCTTTTGGACTTTTCTTCGGTTCCATACTCTAAATTTTGATGATGGCTAATTTAAATATTAATTCGAAAAAGCACCGAATTATTTCGGGTTTTTCATTCTGTTAAAAAAAGGATCTAAAACCTTCAAGGCGACTAATCCAAAAATGACTCCTACCGAATTGGCAACAAAATCACCAAGCTCTGCCGAACGGTAGACAGTGAGAAAACCTTGCAACAATTCAATGATGCCGCTGTAGGTCATTGCAATTAATGCGACTATTATTTGTGCTTTCCTGCCCAAGGCTCTAACAAAAGAGCCTTTGTAGGCTAAAGCCATTAGAAAAGCAAAGCCAAAGTAAAAAAGGCAGTGCACCAATTTGTCCGCACCTTCAAAACTAAGAAATGATTGCCCCCTCAAATCAATGCGTGCTAAACTAAGTAAGGTGATACCGATGGCGTACAGCAAAAAGACGGCGGTAAACGGATTAAATAACCGGTGTCTAATTCTAGGCACCCACCAGGGCTTTGTAAGCATCGACATCCAACAATTCTTCAATCTCGTCTAGATTATCAATACTCATTTTGATCATCCATCCCGCTCCGTAAGGATCGCTATTTACTAATTCTGGATTTTGATCTAACTCTTCATTGAAAGATTCAATCGTTCCAGATAACGGAAGAAATAAATCAGAAACCGTCTTAACCGCTTCTACAGTGCCGAAAACTTCTTCTTTATCGATAGTCTCATCTACAGTCTCAACCTCCACATAAACAATATCCCCAAGTTCAGATTGTGCAAAATCAGTAATACCAACGGTTGCTGTATTCCCTTCAATAAGCACCCACTCATGGTCTTTTGTATATTTTAAGTTTTCTGGAAAATTCATAACAGATTCTGATTATTTATAAAATTCAAAGGTAAATAAAAGAGTCTTTTAAACTACTCGCCAAATCGATATTTTAGGCTGAGTCCTGCACGCATAGTAGTTTGGGGAAAGGAGGTAGAAACCCTAAACTTCGAGAAACTATGATCGTAGTAGGCAGCAAGATTCAATGTAGTACTTAAAGCGTAATCCGCTGAGAATTGAGCCGAGAAACTTTGCTGACCAGAAGTGATTTGATCCCCGACAATCTCATCTAGATTTCTAATGAAGGTCGTATTCGATCGATATGATACATCTCCTCTAAGCACTAAATCACCCCGATACTGTCTTCTCTTGCCTCCTATTTTAGGGTTCCAACGTAAATCGGCAATTCGCTTACCTAAACCAAGAACAAATTCTTGACCTTTAATCTCAGTAAGCAAACTATTGGCAAAACTTAAATTCAACGCTCTATCTTTTCGCCATTCTGTTCGAATTTGCCAGAACGACTCTGTTTCAAAATCGAATCCAATAAGTGGGTTAAACTGATCGTTCATCACCACCGCTCCTATCAGTAATTCTGGTTTTAAATCTCCATTTTCAAGGTTATATAAGCCCTCGTTTCGGCTGAGGTTGTTTTGAAAATTATTAATGCTGTAGGCGGCTCTATATCCATGGTTGATTGCAAAACGACTAAACACTTCAGGAAATAACCCACTGATTGAAACATCCCAATTGGGAATACCGAAAGATTCAAAAGGTCCTAAACTAACTTCGCTAATAGACTTACCTGAATAAGCCGCAATAAAAGAGCCTAACAACACCTCTGGATGATATGCTCCATAGGCAACAGGATAACCTTCAGAGTCAACCGCCGATAAATCCATGCCCGATGAATTAGCTAATCGATTTGCCATTTCAATTCTAGAAGTTTTGAATCTTTCAAAAGCCTCTGAACCCGTATCCCCCATTGAGCCATCAAAAGCAGTGGAGAGTAAAAAGGCTGTTGTACTATAACTCCCAGTCTGGTTCGCAAGTAACGATTGAAACGTTGGTCCAAAATCAGAAGGAGTCACCCTAAACTGCTCTTGAAAACGATCGCTCTTTCTTCGATCATAACTAAGACCAATAGAAACAGTGCTTCCTAAATTAAGATTAGCGGTTGCAGAAAAGTTTTCGTTTTCATCAATAACAAAGGGAGTGTTGAATCCGTCAAAATCAGTCAAATATCCTTGTCGTGCTGCTTCAAATCTAAAATTAGAAGAAGCCACTCCTAACAGTAATTTTGGATCTAATTGAAGTAGACTCCCATTATTGATCGTCGGTAAATAACCTGGTAGAACTACCCCAGAGGTTTCAGAATAATTCAAAGCCAATTGAGCCCCTATCGCATCGGGAATTTTTATCAGTTTCTTTAATCCCGACTTTAAATCAAGGCCACCACTTAGCGACAAAGTACTTGCAGTTTGAACGGTATGTAAAGGTCGACCTGCAACTTCAGCAAGTGCATCAGAACCTCGTTGCCAATTAAGCCTACCTCCATAATCTAAGCGGGCAGTTAAAAAATCAAGGGGTTTGAATGAACTGAATGGAATTTCTAGTCCAAGCTGAAGTTGTTGCGCGTAGGTGTTTGGTTTACCCCAAGAAAAGAAAGACTCCCAAACAGAGTTGAAACCTAGGTTTTGATTAAGATTGAGATTAACGATATTATTCTGAGTAGCAGTAAATGAGGTGCTAAAGAATTTTAATGGATTCGCTTTAATCGATCCGTTCCATCCCGACCTAAAATTTTGTTGACTTAAAAGGGGTAAATCAAGAAGGGTTACACCCGGTATAAAGATTTGTCTGAAGCGCTGTTCACTGAGGGATCGGTCAATAGAAGCCCCCATAGTTAATGAGAAAATAGAAGGGGTATAGGAATAATTGAGTGAAGCCCTCGCTTGCGATTGAAGCGATTCTGAAATTTCAAAATCGCGATGTGACTTGGTTGAATGGCTATAATTAACCGTGACATTCTCAGGATCAAAAAAATCGACATTACTACCCTCTTTACGTTCTATTCGAACACCATTAAGTGCGAGGCTAGAAACTTCTGTATACGACTCGGCCTGCTCTCTAATTGCTTGTTTATCCTCGTTATTAGACGCAGTACTAAGACGGTCCTCGAGTCGAATATCTTCATAAACAGGATCATACTCAGGAGTAATTCGCGTAGAAGCCATCGAATAATTCAATGGTAGTTTCAATCGAATGGCTTTAGGTAAAAACTGTCCGAGATCTGTACGTACCGCGAAATCAAAATTTTCGGTATCATCTAATGAACGTGTATTAACCGTCCCGTCGATAGCTCCGAAACCTACTGTTGTTTTCGAGAAACCAGCACCCAAGGTAACTACATCAGATAATTGAACAGAGGCATTGGCTGTTGCTGCCCATCCCCCTTTGTGATTGATTCCTGCTAGACGCAACTCATTAAACCAAAGCTCTGCCGAAACGGGTAAGCTTGATGATCGATTGATGGCCCCAAGCATAGCGGAGGTAATATTCCCGATCGAGGGATTCCCTTTCACACGAATGGTCATCCCATTCTCAAAAACTTTTGAATACTCTGACTCGGCAGAAGCAATCTGTTCTGCCTTCACATTACTTAAAAGTGCCAAATCAAGATCAAGGGCATTCGCATCTGGCCAAATTAGACCTGCATCTTGGGTTGCATTATTTGTAAAGGTTAAAGGCCACTCAATTTGATAGTAGTTAGAACTGTAGTCAGTTCCTATTCTGAGAAAAGCCACTAGATCATTATCCTGAGTAGTTGAAGCTCCTATTCGCTCGGCATGAACAAACAGCTTAAGCCTTTCAAAACGGCGCATATCGAATTTCACACGTCTAAAAGCTCCTCTTCCATCGCCTAATGGCAAATCGGTAAACTGCATACTTAACGACTGCTCATTTTGTCGTACAATCGTATTCGTATTATTCAAGGCTTCGCGTCGAACCCCTGGTGGAAGTACGTATGGGATTGGACTTCTATTACTATTTTCTTCAATATTTACTGCACCCAATTCAAAGGTCGTTGAAGGGCTTACCGGTAAATTAGCTTCGGGGTCTAATTCTTTGTCATAGATTCTCCAACTACCTTGAATTAGGTCAAGTGCAGCAAATCGCATAACGGTTGATCTTTGAAACCCCTGTAATGACATACGAATAAAGGGTATAGATCTAAAATCGGTAATCCCGCCTACCGCTCGGGTGTATTCACGAAGGGGAATTTTATACTGCACCCAACGAACTTTGCGCCCTGTATCGAGAGTAACTTCTCGAACCGTTGTAATGTAGGGCATCGATTCACTTACTACCGAATTAATTGGAAGTTCATATTGATAATAACTCTCGACCACATTCATGGCAAAGTCTCGATCGACATCCTCAACATCAGGCAATAGTGTTGAACCTCTTAACTCATCGGTCGGATTAATGGGTGTATTACCTTCAGGATTGTTAAAGTACTTGTAACGATTTGGGATACTTCCCTGAGCTTCTAAATAGTTCACATAATTGTCCCTAGCCGGGTCATCATTTGGTCCTGTATAGATCAGCCCTTCCTGAGAATCTGAAAGGCCATCTAATCCGACATCTTGTATTTCTCGAGCACCTGCATCGCTATCGAAAGTGTAAATCAGGGCACTTCTAGAAGGGACAGATCCATAAATGGTTGGATCCACTTGAACTCCAAGTCCATTTTCGTATTGCTTTCTTCCATC
>Ga0255753_1002498_pt1 | contig 20275 bp, 19 predicted proteins | sample 041ome_10_FD_179953 | JGI IMG/M metagenome (GOLD analysis project Ga0255753, IMG submission 179953) | Coastal salt marsh microbial communities from the Groves Creek Marsh, Skidaway Island, Georgia - 041412US metaG (version 2) | ecosystem: Environmental > Aquatic > Marine > Intertidal zone > Salt...
AGCCCGCACTGGCACCCTCTCGATGTCGGACTCAAACTCTGGTCACACAAAACCGCGAGCCGTTTTGCTGTTGAACACGCCGTGCTCGACAACCCCCACTGGGATGTTGTGGCCGAGGCGAAGAGCGTGTGCGTCCCCACCCTCGTCGTCGGAGGAGACCCCGCTGTTGATTCGATGTTCACCGGGGACCACGCGCAAGATGTGCTCGGTGCCAACCCGCATTTCTCCATGGTGGTGATTGAGGGTGCGGGCCACAGCGTGCATCGCGACCGCCCGGAAGCCACGATCCGGGCGATACTCGACTTTATTTAGCCTCCCCGACCCACCAGTTTGATCGGAGCGGTGGGGGGCGAGGGGTTGTCAATGAGGGACACCAGCTCTTTGGCGAGCTTGGGGCGAATCACATGGTCGACCCCCTCCACCCGAGTGGTCGCCACCCCGCGCATACGTTCAATGACTCGCAGCCCCGCTGGAGCGAGGAACGGATCGAGGGTTCCGTAGATGAGGTCGATACCGCAGCGCACTTGGGCGATATCGGCGACGGTGGTCTGTGACTCAATACATTTTTTGAGCGAGAGGGAAAAGGCCCGCCAGTTGGTCTCGTTGACATCGACAAGGTTCCGAATCGGAGAGATTCGCTCCATCGCTTGAGCCGCGGAGGTCGTGAATTCCCGGTTTTTCCGCATGAAGTCATAGAGCTTCAAATACGCGTCCATGCGCACCCGCTCGACCGGGTCCGCGATGGTGTCAGAGGGTAGATACACCGGAGGGGCCACCAGGATGAGGTGGCCCACCATTTTGGGAAAGCGCGCGGCAAGACGCAAAGAAATGAGCGCCCCCAAAGAATGCCCCACCAGGGTGAAGGGGGTGGAGACCCCCTGCTTCTCCAGAGTGTGCACGACCGCGTCGACGTGTTCGTCGATTGTGAAGAGAGCGTTGGAGGGCGCAACGGATCGGCCAAACCCCAAAAGATCCAGGGCCACAACGCGACGTCGATCGGTGAGCTTTGGAATCACATATTCGAAGGTGACGGAGGAGGAGGCGATTCCGTGTAGCAGCACGACAGGGGCGCCCCGGCCAGCATCGGTCGCCACGTGAAGCGTCGGTTTCCGACGAAATGGCCACAGATTCCAGCTCACTCCTTCAGTATGCCCCGCCACCACACACCGCACCGAAACAACGAGCAGTACCATAGGCCACCGGCCGTATAGTGGCGCCATGACTATTCGCCGCGTGTCCCTCGCACTCGCCCTCCTCGCCTCTCTCGGCCTGAGCGGATGCGCATCCTCGGGCGATGCTGTAACTGAAGACATGATGATGGGCGAAAGTGTGGCGGCGATGCCCGAGATTGCTATCGAAGAATCGATGCCTGCCGATATGGGTGGTCGTGACGCAACTATTGAGCGCAGCCAAATCGTCACGGGTGACCTCTACCTCACCGTGGAATCCCCCCTCGAAGCAGCCGATGAGGTCCAGGCCGTGGTCGAGTCGGCCGGTGGCCGCGTGGACTCGCGCAGCGAATACACCGATTGGGTCACCGAAGCCCCCAGTGCCTATTTATGGGTGCGTATCCCGGTGGGTTCTCTGGAGGAGGCGCTGGCCGAGATTGAACAGTTGGGCACACTCGAGAGCAAATCTCTCAACAACTCTGACGTCACCCTGCAAGTAATCGACTTGGACGCTCGAATTGACGTCTTGGAATCGAGCATCCAAAAGCTCCGCGACCTACAAGACCAGGCGACCACCACGGCTGAGCTGATCGAGGTCGAAGCGGCGCTCTCCGATCGCCAAGCCGAGCTCGATTCGCTGAACTCACAGCGCAACTATCTGACCGACCAGGTGCAATACGCGTCTATCGGAATCCAGCTGAGCTCACCCGAGGTCGCACCGGAGCGCGATCCAGGTTCGTTCCTCGATGGCATCGTCTCGGGCTGGAACGCGATGCTCGCGTTCTTCGCCGGCACGATTGTGTTCTTCGGCTTTATCGTCCCCTGGCTGGGATTGCTCGTCGGTATCGGGATTGTGGTGTGGGTTGCCGTGGCGATCCGCCGTCGCAAGCGCAGCGACGCCTAGGCGCACGCGGTGACGTCGACTAAGGCTTGGCTGCCGGGCTTCATCGCTCTCGGACTGGTCTGGGGTTCCTCATTCCTCTTCATTGAGTGGTCACTGCAATCATTCACACCGATTGGTGTCGCCTTCCTTCGCGGAGCACTCGGGGCTCTCAGTCTGCTCGGTTTTGCGGCGCTATTGCGTGTGCAGTTGCCGAACAAGCTGATTGAGTGGGGACACCTCGCCGTGGTGGCAACTTTGCTCAACGCGGCCCCCGGCTTCCTCTTCGCCTTCGGGCAGCAATACGTCACCAGCGTGATGGCCGGCATTCTCAACGCCACGACCCCGCTGATGACGCTGCTGGTGATGACCGTCATTTTTCGAGCCGAGAAAGTCACCGCCAATCAAATCCTCGGTTTGGTGGTGGGGTTTGTCGGAGTGGCCCTGGTCAGTGGAGTGGTGCATGGTTTGGGCGAAAACAAGCTCGTCGGCGTCGCGGCACTGTTGGGGGCGACCTTTTGTTATGGGCTGAGCTTCCCCTATGCCCGACGCTTCGTCACCCCTCTGCCCTATCGCAACACGGCCCTTGCGGCTGCACAGGTGAGTGCTTCAGCCATCATCCTGCTCCCCTTCGCACTCCTCGGCGGCATCATGAGTGCCCCCGTGACGCCAGTGTCGATGGTCAGCGTGGCGCTGTTGGGCTTGCTGGGCACTGGTTTTGCCTACATCTGGAACTACCGCAACATGAAGCTCGCCGGTTCAGCCATCGCCTCATCCGTCACTTACATCACTCCCGTGGTGGCCGCAGTGTTGGGCGTCGCCTTTTTAGGCGAGCACCTCACGATCGACCAGGTCGCCGGCGGGGTGTTGGTCTTAGCGGGAGCCGCGATGATTCAAAATCGCCTCGTCCTCGTGGGCCGCTCAGCTCACCACAGCGCCCGCGGGTCGGCTCCTAAAGCGAAATAGGCGAGCAACATGTTCTGAAGCCCGGCTTTGTCGGCGGCGTTCAAGCTAAAGCTTGCTGAGTCGTCTGGGCCGCGGAATTCGATAGTGGTGCGCTGCGAAAGTGCCATGGCCATCAGGAAATCCACGTCAGCGGGAACGACGCCCCGCCACGCACCCTCCCACTTATTGCGGTCTCCCTCGTAGCGTTCGATGGCGTCAACGGGGAACCCCAGGTCCCAGGTTTCGCCATCGATGGTGGCGACTACCGAATCGGCCATCACCCACCGAGGGTGATAGAGCATCGCTTTGAGGTAGAGCGAGAGCGAGTCGGGGTTCTCATAGATATGTAATTCGAGCGCGTCGGCAGTAATCCACCTAATCTCGTCACCCGCTTTCACATAGCGAACCGCCGCGCGATCGAAGTATCGTGTGGCGGCGTCGGGGCCACCCTCCCAGCTGTAAACGCGCGCGAGCGCCGCCGTCTTCTCTTGCTCAAATCGCTCAGCAAACCACTGGGTGTCTCGACGAAACTGCTCACCGTATTCCAGCAGGGCATCCGTAGTCTGCATCCACAACTTGGCCGCGCCAATGTAATTGCCCTCATCGACGAGTGCGCGCAGTTGAGTGTCCACATTCGGAGTGGTCTGTGCCACCGCGCGCTCCATGGCTTGGGTCACCGCGTCAGTCTCGGGGAGGAAGTCTGATTCGTTCTTGATGGTCCAAAAGGCCTGTCGCGGATCACTCTCCATCAACCCCTCGGCCTCAGCGAGTACTTCGGCTTCAAACAACGACTGCGCTTTCGCCGACTTGGTTGCCGCTTGAGCAAACCGTGCCGTGTCTAATTCGGCGACACGAGAAAACTCGCTGAAAGCCTCCCGGTAGTCCCCCCGCTCGAGGGCCCTCTCCCCCGCCGCGAAATGGCTTTGTGACGTGAGCAAAGCTTCCAGGCGCGCTTCGGCGTCGCTAAATCGCAATTCGTCGGGGTTCTTTGCGTTCATTTGAGCGACAACGGTTTGCGCTGCGACCAAATCATCAGCCACGAGCGCGGCCTCAAAGTCCTCAAGAAGTCGTGAGGTCGTCCATGAATTCCACGACACTGACCCCACGATCGCAATGATGACGGCCGCACCCACAACCCCAGTGACGGCAGGGCCGCGGCGAAGCAGTAGGTCCCGAAGCGAGCGAGACGAAGAAGTGGGCACATCCGTCTCAGCAGCAACTACAGCGTCCCCGCACACCCCACAGAAGGCATTACCTTTTGGGACCTCGTGCCCTTTGGGACATTTCAGTGCACTCACAAACTCTCACCTCTCGAGCCCACGTTATCGCGAGAAGGTGTGTGGGCTCGAGGCGTCTAGTGGTCTTCGCGGTGCGCACCCTCTGCCGCAGAGGCGACGAAACACCGGGGAGTGGTGAAGCCCTTTTCCGCGAACGCCTGAGTGACCGCCTCAACGACCTGGTCGACACTCTCCTGCTCAATCAGCGCAATCGCGGTGCCACCGAAGCCTCCTCCGGTCATCCGCGCACCGATCGCTCCCGCTTCGATCGCCGTATCGACAGCGCAGTCCAATTCGGGGCAGGAAATCTCAAAATCATCGCGCATCGAGGCGTGTGACCCGTCGAGAAGACCACCAATTGCACGAGCGCCGGAGGACTTCAAGGTCTCGACGGTGTCTAACACCCGCTGGTTTTCGGTGACAATGTGGCGAGCGCGACGGTAGTCGACCTCGTCCAGCGAGTCGCGGTGACTCTCCAACATCTCGGGGGTGAGGTCGCGTAATGCCGCAACACCCAGTGCCGCCGCGACCGTCTCGCACGACGCCCGTCGGGAGGCGTAGCCTCCGTCGTTATTGGCGTGTTTGACCGCGGTATCCATCGCCAGAATGGCGAGGCCCTCCCGGGCAATGTCGAAGGGTACGTGATCGACCTCGAGGCTGCGGCAGTCGAGAAAGAGTGCGTGGCCTTCCTGCCCCATCAGGGAGACGGATTGATCCATGATTCCGGTGGGTGCCCCCACCGCGACATTCTCGGCGCGCTGGCACAAACGAGCGAGCTCGGGGTCAGTTTTGTCCAACGACCAGAGGTCTCGCAGGGCGACGGCCACAGCGCATTCGATGGCGGCCGAAGACGATAACCCCGCCCCAATCGGAACGTCAGAATCGATGTAGATGTCTAGCCCTGTCGCATTAGAGAGGTCTGCCCCCGACTCGGACACCGCCCACACCACGCCCAAGGGGTAAGCCGGCCAATCGCTCAATTGCGCCTGGTCGATCTCATCAAAGTCGATTTCGGCTGTGTGATCCGAGTGTTGGCTTTGGACCTTGACGATGCGATCGCCGCGTCGGCGGATGGCCACCGCGGTGCGCTGAGTAATCGCAATCGGCAACACAAAGCCGTAGTTGTAGTCGGTGTGCTCACCAATCAGGTTCACGCGACCGGGCGCGCTCCACACGCCGTCAATCTCACCACCGTGTGAGAGGGCATACTCTCTCGCTCGTCGACCAGGCTCTGAGATACTCACGCGACTAACTTACTCGGCGGTCGGGGGTGCACAGCTCACTAGTCTGGGCCTGTGACACAGACGGCTTCCACACTCATTCACCTCTCATACGAGGGAGCCCACGGTCGTGTACGCGCCACCATCGACCGCGTTGGAGCAAGCCTGAACGACGCCGCAGCGGACGAGTTGGCGATTGTTCCTCAGTGGGCCGCGGGTTCTCCTCGGCCGTTTTCGGCGGGCGTCACCTTAGCCCCGTGGCCGAACAGGATTCGCGACGGCAAATGGCAGTGGCGGGGCGCCAGCTATCAATTGGCAATCAGCGAGCCCGATCGGCAGACGGCACTTCACGGTCTCGTCACCGACGCCGTGTGGGATGTCTCTTCCCGCTCAGACTCCGCCGTCTCTTTAGAGACGAATATTGATCGCTCCGAGGGTTACCCGTTTACTCTCTCGGTCAGGGTGACCTACGCGTTGGATGAGCAGGGAATTCGTTGCGAGGTCGAGGTGGAAAACCGTGGCGATTCTGATGCGCCGGTGGCGCTGGGCGCCCACCCGTTTGTCTGTGTCGGTGATGCACCCGTTCGCTCGTTGACACTGTCTTCTCCGCTAGCCACCCGCGTCCTCGTAGACGAGCGATTGTTGCCCATTGGCGAAGAATCTGTCGAGGGCTCCCACTGGGATTTCTCCGGCGGCAAAGGGCTTGAGGATGTTGAATTCGACACCGCCTTTCGCCTCGGCGGCGAGGCACCGTTCGTCACACGACTCGAGGCAAAAAACGGCGACGCCGTGGAATTGTGGCAAGAGCCCGAATGTGGCTGGATTCAGTTTTTTCTCACCGATTCATTCCCCAGCCCCACCGGGCCGATTTCTGCCCTCGCGGCGGAACCGATGACGGCCCCTGCCGATGCCTTCAACTCTGGCGAGGGCCTGAGGGTGCTCTCTCCGGGTGAGCGGTGGGGCGCGACATGGGGAATTCGTCGGGCCTAAGTTTTTCTCGCGGTCCCCAGCCCACCCGGCTAGAGTGAGCGCTAACAATTTCAGCTCGGGCGGTTTTCCCGCCTCAACGTCGAGGAGTCATCCGTGGGTTCCACAGCTCAGATTTGGTTTGTCACCGGAAGCCAGTCTCTCTACGGAGAAGAAACGCTCAAGCAGGTCGCCGAGCAGTCGACCGCGGTGATGAACGAACTCGCTTCGGGTATGAGCGCTCCGGCCGAGCTGGTGTGGAAGCCGGTGGTGACCACCCCCGAGGCGATTCGTCAGGTCATCATGGAGGCCAACGCCTCCGACGACTGCATCGGTGTGATCACCTGGATGCACACGTTCTCGCCCGCGAAGATGTGGATATCGGGCCTCGATACCCTGCAAAAGCCGATGCTTCACCTGCACACCCAGGCCAACCAGTCGCTGCCGTGGGCAACCATCGACATGGACTTCATGAACTTGAACCAGGCCGCGCACGGTGACAGGGAATACGCGCACATCCTCTCCCGCATGGACATTCAGCGAAAGATTGTGGTGGGCCACCCCGGCGATGCTGAGGTGGTCGGCCGTGTGACCCGATGGGCGTACGCCTGTGCGGGGTGGAAGAAAGCGAAGAATCTCAAGCTCGCGCGCTTTGGTGACAACATGCGCTACGTCGCCGTCACCGAAGGTGACAAGGTCTCAGCCCAAACGCAATTTGGCATGTCGGTGGAAAACCTCGCCGTCAACACCCTCGCGGATGCGGTAGCCGCTGTGAGTGACGAGGGCGCTGAGAAACTCTGCGCCAAATACGAAACCCTCTACGACGTCCAAGACGAATTGAAGAGCGGTGGCGAGCGCCACGAGTCGCTGGTCTACGGCGCAAAAATCGAAATCGCGCTGCGCGCCATCCTGGAAGAAGGCGGCTACGGCGCCTTCACCTCAAACTTTGAAGACCTCGGCACGCTGCGCCAGCTCCCGGGTCTCGCCGTTCAGCGTCTAATGGCGGAGGGATACGGCTTCGCCGGCGAGGGCGACTGGAAGACCGCCGCCATGGTGGCCATCACCAAAGCGATGGCACCCGAGGGTGTGGGCACCTCGTTCATGGAGGACTACACCTACCACTTCGGTCCCGGCACCCCGAAGGTGCTCGGAGCACACATGCTGGAGGTGTGCCCCTCGCTCACCGGCTCGAAGCCGCGCATCGAAATTCACCCGCTGGGGATCGGCGGCAAAGAAGACCCCGTCCGTATGGTCTTCACCGCTGACCCCGCTCCCGGCCGAGTGCTCTGCCTGGTCGATCTCGGTCACCGCTTCCGGATCATCGTGAATGAAGTCGAGGTGGTCGAACCCAACGAAGACCTTCCGAACCTTCCGGTGGCGCGAGCCGTGTGGGAGCCCCAGCCGTCTCTTTCCACCTCTGCCGAATCGTGGATGCTCGCGGGCGGAAGCCACCACACCGTGTTGACCACGGCCGTGGACGCAGAAACTCTGGAGGATTTTGCTCGCATCGCGAAGACTGAATTGGTCTCGATTGACGAGCAGACGGTGGCCCGCGAGTTTGCGAAAGAACTGCGGTGGAATGAGGCGTACTACCGCTTGACCGGTCTGTAATCTGAGGACACTATGACCGACCACGACGACACTGCAGAACGCTGGAGTGTCTTTGGTTCGGTCAAAAAACCCGCGAAACCGCTATGGGCTTTGCTCGCCATCGCCCTGCTGATTGCGTTCGAAACGTTCGTTCAACGTCCCGATAGCTATCCCAGCTACATGACCCTCGGGGTGATCGCGGTCGCGGTGTGGCTCGGTTACCAATCTCTCAAAGAGCGCGCCATCATCGGCGCGGTGGGAATCGCGCTGGCGCTGCCGTGGGTGGGGCAGCTTCTGGGTACCCGCTGGATGGACGAGTCGATGGTGGTGTTTTTTCTCTCCCACTCTCTCTTCGCGGTCTATGTCGCCGTCGCGGCCTACACCTTTATGGCGAGGGAAGCGTCGAAATGAGCGACTGGTTTGTCGGTTTCCGTCCCATGCTCCGCCGACCCGGCGGCACTGAGACCCACCGTGTGAACCACACGCTCACCGTGCCCTCGCCTATGTCGTCCGTGTTCACCACACTGACAAGCCGTGTGGGAATCGGTTCGCTGCTGGATGAGACCGTTCGATTCGATGCTCGTCAGGGCGGCAAGCTCCGCTTCATCTCTCAGGGCGATGACGGCTATGGCGGCACCTACAGCATGATTCGTGTGGCCAAGCGCGTGATCATCCTCACCGAACGACACGGCGAGCTCGACTTTCGCCTGAGCGATAAGGGCGCGATCACCGAGGTGACCCTGAAAGCCTCCCGCCTGTCGACCCCCGAGGAGAAAGCAGAATGGGAATCGCGAGTGTCCGCGCTGGTGGCGCAATTGGGTGACGTTGTGAAAGTGGTCGGCTAATGGCGGATCGCTCTCGCGGGCCCAATATGTACGACGTGGCGAAACTCGCTCAGGTCTCGCATCAAACCGTGTCGCGTGTGGTGAACAACCACCCCAACACCCGCGAAGAAACCCGCGACCGTGTGCTCAAGGCGATGGACGAGCTGGGTTATCGGCCCAACCACGCCGCTCGAGCACTCGCGAGCTCCCGCTCGCGCATCATCGGCATTCTGGTCTCCGACGCTGATTTGTTCGGCCCCGCGGGTATGACCCGAGCGATTGAAAACGTGGCGCAGTCGATTAATCACTTTGCCGTGTCCTGCTCAATCGACCCCGATTCAGAAGACTCGGTAGTTGATGGAATCAATCACCTCAAAGGTCTGGGCGTGGACGGGCTGGTGATGATCACGCCTCGCACCGATGCGGTAACTCTGGCACGCACCCAGTTGGGCAACATTCCGATTGTGACGGTGGACAGTATGTATCGGGTCGATGAGCTCTCGGTCTCGATCGACAACTTCCAGGGTGGCCAGCTCGCGACTGAGCACCTGATCGATTTGGGACATCGCAACATCTTGCATATCGCTGGGCCCTCGTCGTGGTTTGAGGCGACCGCTCGCGCTTCGGGATATGCCGCGGCGATGCGCTCTCACCGTCTGACCCCGCGGATTATCGAGGGAGATTGGACGGCTGGAGCAGGATACGAAATCGGTGTCACGCTCGATTTGGAGGCACACGGCACGACCGGAATCTTTGCCGGAAACGATGACCTGGCCCTCGGGCTTCTGCACGCCTTCGACGACCGCGGAATTTCCGTGCCTGCAGATGTGTCGATTATTGGTTACGACGACGTTCCGCATGCGGCGTATTGGAATCCACCGCTCACGACCATGCAGCAAGACTTCTATGAATTAGGAGAGCGGGCGCTGCGGCTCTTGGTGGACACCATCGAGCGGCGCAAGATGCCGGCGGTGGAGGCGATTGTGCCGCAGCTGATTCAACGCTCCTCCACCGCTGCACCACCTCCCCAGGAGGACTAGCGCAACTCGATTGTGAGCGCTAACATGAGGCATCAGAGTTTTGCCACACAGAAGTGGACACCCATGAACACCACCCAGCCCTCACTCGAGGCCCCTCCTGGCGTCCCACAATTCAGTCGAAACGCCGTAGAAGACGCACAACCGCGCGTTTCTTCTTTACCGAGTCGTTATCAAAATGTGTGCCGAGTGTTATCAATTGAGCTCCCCTTTGGGGTGATTCGATGACACACTGTCTTCTTGGAGCTCATGTGAGCGCTCACCTGAGGCCACACGGCCTCGCCAGGTGTGGTGCACCCAGTGCTTCAAGACTCTCTCGGGCCTTCCACGAGGCACGCTCGAGAGAAAACGCTAACGAGATGGACGCGTTGGTGATCACATTCACGGGTTGTCCGACCCGGTAAGGAAAGGAACAGCACTTGTTCAAGAAACTCCTTGGAGCAGCAGCTCTTACCTCTGCTGCTGCTTTGGTCTTGGCTGGTTGTGCCGGTGGCGGAGCTACTCCTGCTGCTGACTCGGCCGGTGGAGACTCTGCGTCCACCGAGGCGGTCGCTGGCGGCCTCATCGGTGTGTCGATGCCCACCCAGTCCTCGACTCGCTGGATCAGCGATGGCGAGAACATCAAGGAACTCATGGAGGCCGAAGGCTTCGACGTCGACCTGCAGTACGCAGAGGACGACATCCCCACCCAGGTTGCTCAGCTCGAGGCAATGCTGACCAAGGGCGCTAAGGCCCTGATCATCGCTGCGATCGACGGCACCCAGCTCACCGACGTTCTGCAGACCGCTGCGGACTCCGGTGTTCCGGTTATCGCATATGACCGCCTCATCCGTGACAGCGAAAACGTTGACTACTACGCCACCTTCGACAACTTCCAGGTCGGCGTTCAGCAGGCAACCTCGCTGCTCGTGGGCATGGGCGTCTACGCCTCCGAAGACTCCACCAGCGCTGACGGCCCCAACGCCGCTGGCCCCTGGAACGTTGAGCTCTTCGCTGGTTCGCTCGATGACAACAACGCGTTCTTCTTCTTCAACGGCGCTATGAGCGTGCTCCAGCCGCTGATCGATGAGGGTGTTCTCGTTGTGAAGTCGGGTCAGACCGACATCGAGCAGGTTGCCACCCTCCGTTGGGACGGCGCCGTTGCTCAGAAGCGTATGGAAGACCTCCTCGTAGGTAACTACGCAGGTGACACCGTTCACGGTGTTCTCTCCCCGTACGACGGCCTGAGCCGCGGTATCATCGCCGCTCTCGTTGACGGTGGTTACACCGCCGACAACCTCCCCACCATCACCGGTCAGGACGCTGAGGTTCTCAGTGTTCAGTCCATGCTGGCTGGCGAGCAGTACTCGACCATCTTCAAGGACACCCGTGAGCTGGCGGGAGTTGCCTCCGACATGGCGATCGCGATCCTGAACGGTGAAGAGCCTGAAGTGAACGACACCGAAACCTACGACAACGGTGTAAAGGTTGTTCCTTCGTACCTGCTCACCCCGTACATCGTGACGGTTGACAACTACGAAGCTCTGCTGATCGACTCGGGTTATATCGACCCGGCCGACCTCGGCTAAGAGCCTCACTTAGTGGCGCCCCTGCCCGCGGAAATTCGTTTTCGCGGGCAGGGATCCGCCCGCTATCCTCATCGAAGACGATGACACCAAGGAGCCCCATGTCTGAGCCCATTCTGGAGATGCGGTCCATCACCAAAACCTTCCCCGGTGTGGTGGCCCTCGAAGACGTCAACCTCGTTGTTGAACGAGGCGAAATCCACGCCATCTGCGGCGAAAACGGGGCGGGCAAATCCACCCTGATGAAGGTCCTCTCAGGCGTCTACCCCTCCGGCTCCTACACCGGCGAAATTCACTACGCCGGAGAAGTCCAGCACTTCCACAGCTTGCGCGATTCCGAGGCCAAGGGAATCGTGATCATCCACCAGGAGCTCGCGCTGAGCCCGCACCTTTCCATTGCCGAGAACATCTTTCTGCGCAATGAGATCACGACCTTCGGTCTGATTAATTGGAATAAGACCAACCGCGAAGCGGCCAAGCTCATGGAGCAGGTGGGCCTAAAGGAAAACCCCAACACCCCCATCAAAGAAATTGGTGTGGGAAAGCAGCAGCTGGTCGAGATCGCGAAAGCGCTCTCGAAAGAAGTGAAACTGCTGATTTTGGATGAGCCCACCGCGGCATTGAACGACGAAGATTCGGCTCACCTCTTGGACCTGCTGCGTCAGCTGAAAGAACGCGGCATCACCTCGATCATCATTTCGCACAAGCTCAACGAGATTGAAACCATCGCCGACACCACCACCATCATTCGTGATGGTCGCGTGGTGGAGTCGCTGCGGATGAAAGCCGACAAAGTCACCCAGGAACGCATTATCAAAGGCATGGTCGGCCGCGAAATGGCCAACCGTTACCCCGCGCGCGATGCCAACATTGGTGAAGAAATCTTCCGTGTCGAGAACTGGAACGCGTTCCACCCTCTCGATGAAGACCGCCAGATTGTCGACAACATTTCCATCAACGTGCGCGCGGGCGAAATCGTCGGACTCGCCGGCATCATGGGTGCTGGCCGCACCGAATTTGCCCGAAGCCTCTTTGGCCAGTCGTATGGCAAGCACATCACGGGCAAAGCGTTCATGGACGGCAAAGAAATCAACGTCTCCACCGTCTCCGACGCTATTCGCAACGGCCTCGCCTACGCGACGGAGGATCGCAAGCGCTTTGGTTTGAACCTCATCGAAGACATCAAGCGCAACATCTCGCTCGCCTCGCTCAAGACTTTTGTGAAAGCCCTGCTGGTGAACTCCAATGAGGAGTACCGCCGGGCGAGTGAGTACCGCGAGAGCATGAACATCAAAGCACCCTCGGTGCTGACCGTGACCGGTCAGCTCTCTGGTGGAAACCAGCAAAAGGTGGTGCTCTCCAAGTGGATCAACGTCGAGCCCAAGGTCCTCATCCTCGATGAGCCCACCCGCGGTATTGACGTGGGAGCCAAATACGAGATTTACCTCATCATCCAACGCATGGCAGCTGAAGGACGCGGTCTAATCGTCATCTCTTCGGAGCTTGACGAACTATTGGGCATCTGCGACCGCATCTACGCAATTAGCGAGGGTCGCATCACTGGTGAGGTGACACGTGGAAACTACAACCCTGAAGAGCTGATGAAGTTCATGACCATGGAAAAGGAAACCAGCAATGTCTAACGCAACCGACACGGCGACGACGTCGTTCGCAGACAAGGTGAAGGACCGGTTCAAGGGCGTCAACCTGCGCCAAAACGGTATCTTCCTCGCGCTCATCGGCCTGATGGTCTTCTTCGCCATCACCACCCCAAACTCCGCGTCGATTACCCCCTCGAACATCTCGAACCTGGTCGTCCAAAACGGATACGTCCTCGTTTTGGCCATCGGAATGGTCATGGTCATCATCGCGGGCCACATCGACCTGTCCGTGGGTTCTCTCGCCGCATTTATTGGCGCGGTCGCGGGAATCCTGGTGGTGAGACCGCTTGAACAAGACGGCTGGGACTGGCTGCCCGCAGCACCCTGGTGGCTCGGTATTTTGGGCGCCATCGCGGTAGGCGCGATTATGGGCATGTGGCAAGGCTTCTGGGTGGCCTACGTCGGTATTCCCGCGTTCATCGTGTCGCTTGCGGGAATGTTGCTCTTCCGCGGTCTGGCTCTGATGACCCTGCAGAACACCAACATTGGCCCCTTCCCCGACGAGTTCCGCGCCATCGGAAACGGCTTTATCGATCGAGAAAATGTCTTAGGCCAGACATTCGGGCTACCACCCGAATTCAACGGAACCGCCATCCTGGTGACTGTCGTCGGTATGTTCTTGCTGTGGTTCCAACAGTTCAGCCAGCGCCGTGGTCGTATCCGCTACGACCAGGTGGTCGAGCCGGTGACCTGGTTCTACGCCAAGAACATCATTTTGAGCGCCATGATCACCTTCGTCGGTATCCAGCTCTCGCGTGCCAACGGAATCCCCTACACCCTACTGCTACTGGTGTTCTTGATTGTCGTCTACTCGGTCGTGATGAACCAGACGCAGTTTGGTCGCTACATCTACGCAATCGGTGGAAACCTCAACGCGGCGATGCTCTCTGGTATCAACGTGCGTCGAGTGAACTTCTTCATCTTCGTGAACATGGGCTCCCTCGCCGCACTTTCCGGCGTCTTGATTGCCGCCCGCATGAACTCGGCGGTGCCCAAAGCCGGCGACATGCTCGAGCTCGACGCCATCTCCTCAGTGTTTATTGGTGGAGCGGCCGTCACCGGTGGTATCGGAACCGTCACCGGTTCGATGGTGGGAGGCATGATCCAAGGTGTCCTCGCCAACGGTATGAACCTGAACTCGGTCGGTATCGACCTTCAGATGTTCATCAAGGGCCTCGTGCTCCTTCTCGCTGTCGCCTTTGACGTCTGGAATAAGAACCGCAAGTAATCACCTCTGATGCCCCGGGACTCCCGGGGCATCAGTGTTTTCAGGAGGAAAACCATGGCGCTTCCCGCTCCCCGCATGCTCGACCCCCGCTCCGTCCCGGCATTGCGCTGGGGCATTATTGGCCCGGGTTCCATCGCCGATACCTTCGTCGGAGCGATTCATCGCCACACCACCCAGAGGGCTGTTGCGACTGCCTCGCGCACCCCCGAGCGCGCACAGGTGTTCGCGCAGACGCATGGACTCGAGCGGGTCCACGAGAGCTATGAAGCGCTCGTTGACGACCCAGAAGTCGATGCCATTTATGTGGCCACACACATTTCAGACCACCTTCACTACGCCCATATGGCCGTTGATGCGGGCAAGCACGTCCTGGTCGAAAAGCCCCTCAGCTACTCCGCTCAAGACGCTGAAGCCTTCTTCGCCCACGCGCAAGCGGCGGGGGTGTTGGCGATGGAAGCGATGTGGACTCGGTATTTGCCGATCTCTGATGTCTACCGCCAACTTGTTGAAGCGGGTGCCATCGGAACGCCCGAGTTTTTCCAGGCAAACTTCGCCAACGACAACCGTCACATCGAGCGACTCTGGACACCGGCGAGCGGTGGAATCGTCCACGACATGGGTATCTACCCCATCGCTTTTGCCCAGTTTGTGATGGGTAATCCCTCAGCAATCCACGCCACCGGACGAGTCACCGCAGAAGGCATGGATGCGGAGTCGTATGTCACTCTCGAATACGACAATGGCTCACGCTCTCTGTTGTATATCTCAGGCACCGCGACCGTGCCGTGCACAGCCACCATTTCGACCTCGACCAACATGGTGACTTTCGACCACCCGTTCTTCGTCCCCACGGGCCTCTCGGTGTCAAACAAGGACCTTTACTTCACCGGTGAGCACTGGTCAGACACCACGGCTGTTCAAGGCCATGACGGGTTGAGCTACCAGGCCACCTACTTCGCTCAATACGTCTCAGAAGGCCGCACCGACTCTCCGCTGCACAGCCATGCAGACACCGTCGGCACCCTCCGAGTTGCTGAGGCCATCTGCGAGCAGGTTGGTGCGAACCCGTCAGGGCAATAGCCGCGCTCGTAGCTGACGAACTCCGACACCCTGTGCGGATCGCTCGGGGATAATTTGGTGGACCTGAAAACAATCACACACCCCAGTATTTAGGCGGGATGTAGGGCCATCGTTCTTGAATTTCAGCCTATTTTTCAGCCAATTATGTCCGCATTCTTACGAGGACCTTCTTCGCTTAGCCTTGGTCAAGTAGACCAAGAGCAGTACGAGCGCAATTGTCCCACTGAGGGTAGAAAGTGCCAAGGCAAGAGTGCCAAGAGCTAAAGCCCAAAACTCTTCAACGAGCCAGCCATTCTCGTCAACATACTGACCTGACAAGTTGTAAAAGGTGAGTAGCAGAGCAAAAGAGGCGCCGAACACAATCGCAAGCCAACCAAACGCTCTGATCGCAGTCTTCACTTCTAAAGATTAGACGCCGCAGAGTAACCTCGGAAACAAACGCAGCCAGGATCCAGGCTTTCGCTCAGTCACAGATGGGAGAAGACTGCGGTGAAACACAACTCAACGGTGAGGAAAGGTTGCGGCAATGGAATACAAGGTCATAACGATGAAAGACCGATTCTTTTCGGGCAAGTTTGATCCCGCAAAGCTTGAGGAGATGCTGAACGCTTACGCGGGTGAGGGCTGGACCATGAAGGCCACAACCACAGCCGAGATTCCAGGCATGATGGGCAACCGTGAGGAGATCATCTTCATCCTCGAACGAGCATAGGCAATGCCTCGATTCACAGAGGTAAATGGCGTCATTTTCACCGAGGACAAGCTCGACGTCGCGGTGATTGGAGATCTTCATGTGCGAGCCAGGACTCAAAACACCAATCTCGCTGACGTGAAGAAGGAAGCTGCGGCCGAGGCGAAAAGGCTTGGCGGCAACGGTGTCATCAATTACAAGTACTCGCAGAAGGCCGATAACCCCCTAAAAGACGCTTTTTGGATCAAATGGGACAGCGAGAGGATCACGATAACGGGGCAGGTTGTGTTCTTTGAGAGCGACCCTAGAGATTAGTGAGTAGGACGTGTATTAGGGATTATTTCTTCTTCCTTCTGGTCCTGACTCCCTCGTTGTATTTCAAACGACCATGCCTATTCGCCAACTGTTGAGCTAACAAGCGTGTGCCCCCGTATTTGCGGGGGCACACGCTTTTCTACGAGCTAACGGTTTCGACTACGTTCTTTCTTAAAACTACAGCTGTTCCAAACGCTTGAAATTCAATACTTGTCCCAAGCTCGAAGCGGGCAAACTCTCTATTGTTGACCCTGCTTGTTTTGCCCTCATGCAGATGCAAATTCATGGTTGTTACTCTTGTGCTTATGTATCGACATTGGTTTCAATCAAAAAGGGCGGGCAAGCGGCCAACTCCTGCCAACCAGACCCCTCGTTGGTCATTTCCTCCTCAGGTAAATCAGGCCGTCCGCTTAGATTTGGAAAGCGTTTACATCGCTGTTCCAAAGTGTGGTACGACCTCAATTAGAAAACAATTCTCGCCAAGTGGTCCATTTCTTGTCGATAAGCCCCATCTGACGATTAGAGAGGTTGAGAGCTTCTTTCAGACATGGCATCTTATGAAGAACTTGGGGGTGAATCGCACCTTTCCTACCGACAGCTCCCTCGTGAAGTCTGATTTCGAGATCGTCGCAGAAGCAAAGAAGCGATTCGATAATTTAACGAAATTCGCGACAGTTCGGAACCCTTTTGCTCGAACTATCTCGCTCTACCGAAGGCGCGAGGGTCCGCCGATGTCAGAAAAAATGTCATTTGATGAATTCTGTGAAAAGTTGCAATTCGCTAGCGACACTTGCGGGCACCCTTCACGCAGCCAATGCCAAGTCGACTGGCTAGTTGATTGGGATGGCAAATCGCTCTTAGTCGACAACGTGCTTCGGCTTGAATCCATTGCGGAAGATTTGAAAGACTTTCGCCAGAGACATCCGCAACTTGCCTTTCTTGAGGTGAGTTACAAAAATGTCAATCCGCTATCCGATGCCCAAGACTATCGAGCCGTTTACTCCTCGTCTGCCAGGAATTCAGTAGAAGAGTTATTCAAGAGAGATTTTGATGCCTTCAACTACGACTTCTAAATGAATTAGAGATCTGCTCGTTCTGTTTCGATTGCCCATTCCTGGCTCTCGAATGACTGTTTGGTTGAGGACCATGTGGGGGTTTGGACCTGAAATTTCAGCCTATTTTTCAGCCTATTTTGCTGTTTAGGGGTAAGAAAAAACCCCTATTTCTAGGGATTTATCGTGTTTCGGTGGACCTGAGGGGAATCGAACCCCTGACCTTCTCATTGCGAACGAGACGCGTATATCCGCTACTTAGGCTTATTTGAGGCGTTTTTTGAGAGTTGGTTGTGCCATGTACTGCCCTGGTACTCCTAAGAGAATGACTTTGCCGAGTTATCCACCCCTTCGCAGGATCTCTGCAGCGACCTTGCTACCTAACTACACGGAAGCTCCTTTCGACCCGTCTGCTAGCCTCGCGCCATGCAATACCGGCCTGAGATAGATGGGCTTCGTGGCATTGCAGTAGCGCTAGTAATTACATTCCACGCTTTCCCACAGTTTCTGGGCGGGGGTTGGGTAGGCGTGGACGTGTTTTTTGTAATCAGCGGTTTTCTAATTACTTCCCTAACCATCAAAGACTTGGAGTCTAAGAGCTTTTCGCTCCGAGAGTTTTACATTCGCAGGGTTCGCCGTTTAGCGCCGGCTCTTCTCGCGACGCTGACGCTTACTGGCGTTTTAGGATGGCTGTTTCTCCCGACTGAAAAGTTTCGAGAGATTGGGTTATCGGGGCTTTCCTCGCTAACTGGCTGGTCCAACATCTATTTTTGGCGAACTTTGGACTATTTTGCCGAACCAGCGGTCGAAAATCCTCTAATCCATACCTGGAGCCTCGCTTTGGAAGAGCAGTTTTACCTGATTTTCCCTGTCTTGCTCCTGATTCTCAGGGGGAAAAAACGCGTGTTCCTTCTGACCGTGGTCATAATCGCAATGCTCGCGTCGTACGTCTCTGCAGCAGCTTTGGGGCTAGGAGCTCAAAAGGTTTTCTACCTACTCCCAACAAGGGCATGGGAGCTTCTCGCTGGAGCGATGCTCGCTCTTTCCCCCAATCAATTCCGCAGGCTGACCAGAACTCGAAGTCCCGCTTTGTTCCTGGCAGGACTGGGCGGAGTAGTGACAATCATTGGCAGCGCTGTTCTTCTCCCTGAGGGTGACTACCGGGCGAGCTACTCGCTTCTACCGGTTGCGGGGACTCTGCTCGCTCTACACACTTCTTCACGAGACACCCGGATCCAAAAACTTCTGGCAATCTATCCCCTCCGTCAACTTGGCCTCATTAGCTACAGCGCCTATCTGATCCATCAGCCCCTACTGGTTTTGGCCCGTAACGCCTCGATTGAGGGTGGGACGGTAATAGAGATTTCCTTAGTCATCCTTGCGACCCTCGTCTTGGCTGGCCTCTCTTACAGGTTCATTGAGCAACCATTCAGGAGCTCGGAAAGTACACCGATTTCGACACTTCTTGCCAAGGTCTCGATCTCAGCTGTAACCGCTGCAATCGTCATGGTATGTGTGACGCTGCCGCTCGCCTCAGAAAGACCCTGGCAGTGGCCGCAAGTTGCTATTCCCGGCTTTTTGGAAGGAAGGGGAAGCCTGCAAAAAGAATCGTGGACAATCCTAAGAGGCAAGAATGCCGGGGCCAACCATGACTATTCTGGAAGAGAGGGTTCAGGATGGTTTTCTGCCACAGACCCAAGACCTTCCTTACTTATTCTGGGAAACTCTATCTCCAAAGATCTCTACAACACCCTTTACCATTCCGAGGAAGCTACTCGCGGGTTCCAACTAGGCCGAATGGGTGTGCAGATTAGGGACCTTGAGGATACTCATGAACTTTTTCAATCCGCTTCATACAGGGACGCATCCGTTGTAATTGTCGCGTCTTTCCTGAACTCCGACGACGTAGAGAATCTTGAGGCAGTCTTGAATAGGTTGAAAGCTGACGGAAAAAGCGTCGCGGTTGCGATTGGAATTCCGAGGGTGACCATTAACCAGCCAGACAGCTGGATTTGGATTGACAAATTGGTGTGGCGCCATCAGGAAAGGTGGCCAGATGCGTACGAAATCTCTGAGCGGGTAAATGAGGATTTCTACCAACTCTTGCAGGAATCATCAGAATCCGAGACAAACCTCGCTGCCCGCCAGATAGCCAACAAGGTGGGCGCCGTAGTCTTGGAAAGACTCGAATACATCTGTGAAATCGAGAAAAAATCCTGCTTCGCGGTAGGGCCCGGCCTTGAGAAGTACTTTTACGACAATCACCATCAAACCCTCGACGGTTCTAAGTTTTTTGGCTCCAGAATTAGCGAGATCGACTGGCTAGACGGCCTAAAGTGAAGGCTTTGCGCCTAACGTTCGAACGCATATAGCCCTTGCCCTTGGGCAATCGATAAGCATGCGTACGAGCCCGCTGTTCGCCTACTGCGGGGCCACCACAACCGCGACGGCTTGCGCTGTGTCCAGCCTCGAGTCTCACATACCCGGGATCCGGGTCCTGTTGGGTAATCGCTTAGGCTTCAAATTTCGAAACGTGACAGCGTGACACCCCCACACCCCCGGGGCGGATTCTGGGGGGTAGAGCGATTTCTCAGGGGTGCTTAGTTGTGTACCCGACAGCCCAGGCTTTTGCACGCATTGGCGAAACCAGACCTAATTTGGGTTCCAATCGCTTGCTACGGTAGCGCTATGGAACAGAACTCAGAGGGCGGGAGCAACAGAAAGAGGAACTGGGCTTTTCCTGTCCTTTTCACCATCGGGATTTTGGCCTATTTG
>Ga0255753_1002504_pt1 | contig 20211 bp, 13 predicted proteins | sample 041ome_10_FD_179953 | JGI IMG/M metagenome (GOLD analysis project Ga0255753, IMG submission 179953) | Coastal salt marsh microbial communities from the Groves Creek Marsh, Skidaway Island, Georgia - 041412US metaG (version 2) | ecosystem: Environmental > Aquatic > Marine > Intertidal zone > Salt...
TCTTCTGTTTTTCCCCGCAAACGAATCACCTCACAAAAGAGAAAAAAAAGAGAAAAATATGCTTGCGCACCACGCGCGACGAAAAGCGCGCTCTTTATCAGCGATGGCATCCGCAACATTTTCATCTTCTTCGTCGTCGAGTAGTAGTAGCAGCACCAGGGAGTTTTTTACGCGTCAGAGTCGATTCCGAACGCGTGATGCCATCGACGACGAGGGCAAAGCTTTCGTGTTGTTTGGGAAACGTCAACGCCGTCGTCATCTTCGATGTCACCATTCTTCTTCTCGCGCGGCGTTTAAAAAAGGCGACGCGAACGAGAATAACGTGTGCGTCAGAGCTGCGAAAATGATGATGCGGGGCGGTAGCGTTTCGCAGAGTGCGCGTTATTCGTATTCGTCGTCTTCTTCGTCGCAGAAACGACAAACAATTTCGGACAAGAACCAAAACATGCTCTATTACCTGTTGGCAATCACCTCGTTCACGGTGGGCGCGTCGTACGCGTCGGTTCCGTTATACCGGGCGTTTTGCCGCGCGACTGGATTTGGAGGCACCACGCAGCGGAAATCGATCGAGGATAAGATGCAAGAGAGAGAACAGATGGACAAATCTGTGCTCGAGAAGGCGAAGAAACGTTCGATTGAAATCACGTTCAACGCGGACGTGGCGGAAGGTTTGCCGTGGAAGTTTACGCCGACGCAGAAGAAGGTGACGGTGACACCCGGGGAGACGGTGTTGGCGTTTTATACCGCGGAGAATACGAGTTCGAGCGCAATTACTGGCGTGGCGACGTATAACGTGCAACCGGGCAAAGCCGGTCAGTATTTCAACAAAATCCAATGTTTCTGCTTCGAAGAGCAGCGTTTACGAGCCAAAGAGAAGGTGGACATGCCGGTATTTTTTTACTTAGACCCAGAATTCGCGAGCGACCGAGGCATGGAAGACGTGAACAGTTTAGTCTTGAGTTACACGTTTTTCCAGAGCGAAGATTTCGACGGCGACGAGTACGACGAGAGCAGAGACGAGAAAGGAGGAGGAGAAGGAGGCGTAAAACTCCACGGATCCGGATCCGGTCCCGACGGTCGGAAACTCTGAAATACGAGCGAAAAGTCGAAGTGAGGTTTAAGAGAAGGTAGTGCGAATTAGAGCGATTGTGTAGCCAGCTGTTGTTAGGTAGAATGTATAGATAGATTAATATAGAAAGAGAGAGAGAGAGAGAGAGAGAGTTGTCCGAAAGCGCTCATATTTTCATATCTTTTTAGGCACCACACACCTCTCTTGACGGGTAAAAAATTCAAAAATTCACTCACTTAAAACTCCTTCTCAAACACGCGCTTGAAAGAGAGAGAGAGAGAGAGAGACGCGCGATGGGTACTAAAAGCAAACGCAAGAAGCGCGCCGTCGTCGCTACTCCCGACGAAAAAGACGACGGCGAAAAAAAAGACGTCGTTTCTTTGCTCTCAACGCTCCAAAATCTCCTCAAATGCGACGGGTGCCAAAACGCGTTTTTCGTATCGTCGTCGACCTCATCGTCATCAAAAAGAGAACCCATCACGCTGCACTGCGGGCACACGATTTGCCGCGAGTGCGGTATTCGCGCGACGGAACCCAGGAAAGGGTTTTACGAAGCGTTTTGCCCGTCTTCAACGAGGTGTTCGGAGCGCGTGTTCGCGAAAGATTTCTCGCTCGAAGGCGAGAAGGTTGGCGAGCGAAGAGTGAACATAAAAATGGTGGAAATAGCGCAGCGGGCGAAAGAGCTGGAAACGAAAATGGAAGAGGAGATGAGAAGAAGAAAAGAAGGGAAAGAAGGGAAAGAGGCGAAGAGCGAAGTCGCGAAAAGGTCATCTGATGGCGATGACATCAGATGCCGACGATCGCTGACAACGACGACGACGCCGATGTCAACCTTGACGGCGGCGTTCGAGTCCGCGTTGCTGAGGAAGGCGTGCGAAAAAGCGATGGAGATCATGGGCGACCCCGACGCGCCGCTCACGCCGGAAATTGACGCCGGTAGAGAGGCTGAAGAGGAGCGCGAGGCGACGGTTGCAAAAAAGTTGGAAGAGCAAAGACGGGCAATCTTGGCGTTTGCGAGCGAACGCGAAAAGTCGCAGGCGATGGAGGAGTTGTCGAGGACGATCGAGGCGTTGAAGGAGAAGAGAGAAAAAGTGCGACGCGCTCGGGAGACGCTCGAAGAAGACGCTGTGCGACGGAAACAAGAAGAAGAGGAGTCAAAACTGCGAGAGAAGGTGACGGAAGAGATTGACGCCATGACTATAAATCAATTGCGCGCGAGGTACGTTCACATGCACGGCAAAGCGCCGGTAAAAGGGATGACGAAGAGCGAGTACCGGAAAGTATTTGCAAACGTCGATCCAAGCGTGTGGTTAGCAACGACGAAGTATATGGAAGCGAGCAGGAATCGATCGACACAAAAAAGCCAGGATCTTCAACGTCAAGAAGAAGGTGTACACGTTGTTCGAGATTCGCTAGGGGTTGGCGAGGAATACGCCGCCGTCGTGACGAGAGAAGGGGAAGGGACGACGGTAAAGGCAAAGCCAACGACGACGACGACGGAGACAACGGAGATTACCTTTCATAACCCCTTTTCTCGCTTGCGCTCCTCGACTAGGATTAACAGTAAGAGACGCGCGTCTACGATTTTTGATATTCCAGAAGTTTTCTCGCTGACGACTACGTCGTCGAGCCAAACAGAGCAATCTGTGAAAGACGCCGCGTACGACGAAATATTGAACCAAATCATGCAGTGCGGAAAACACGCGGTAGTCGTCAAAGACGACGATCAACCGCTAGATGACGACGTCACGCACTGCATCGTGACGAGTGGCGCGACCATCCATGCAGATGACGCTAGCGTAAACACGAAAAATGGGGCAAAAAATAAGTACATAGTCAAGAAACGCTCCGTGCGGTACTTGGAATCGTTAGCGAGAGGAATTTGGATCGTATCGAGCGAATGGATCGCCTCTCGGAAGGGCACGAAGAAGTACGCCAACGAGGAGGAATTCGAGATTTACGACGCCGCGGGTACTTGGAACGTGGGCACCGACGGTCTACTCGATGTGAGGATTTTTAACAGCGCGTCTTTACACCGAAGGAATAAAGAAAATTACTTGAAAACGTACGGTAGCAACGAGAATGGAAATGAAAGCGGCGTGTTCGCATCCTCGGAGTCGGACTCTTTGATGCTGACGAGAAGAGCGCGCACGGCAAAAGAGATCGTGGCGGCAAAAAGCAGTGGCGTCTTTAACGGTCTCAAGATAGTCGTCGACGTTCCGGATTTTTTCGTCTCGACGAACGGTTTCGACGAGAAAAATACTCGGCAAAAGTCAAACGCAACGACGACAAAGGCAGAATGGGGCATTTGTAAGAGCGATTGCGAGCGAATAGTAGAAAGCGCAGGCGCCGAAGTGCTCCGGGAACGAGACTACGTTGTGCTCGACTCGTATTTTAGAGAAAACGAAACGGATTCGCCAGTCCCTGACAGCGAAGAAGAAGAAGAAGAAGAAGAAGAAGAAGAGCGGGGCGAACAAAATATAAAGCAGAGCGAACAACAACGAAGGAGCAAAAAAGATATGAAGTTCAACGAAGAGGCGTGCGCCTCGGTCGACTACGTCTTCCTCGACGGCGAAGCGCAAACCGGGCTGCGACTCATCGAGAGAACGAAGAAAACGTTTCCAAACGCTAAAATCGTCGATTGGCACTGGTTCGTCCACTCTTTAGTGAAAGGGTACACGTTAGAAACGGAGGACTCGTACGAAATGCCTCTCGGCGTGCAATATCCTCGGGAAAATTTTCGATTTTGAACGCAATCTCAGATACACAATTTCGCGCGCCGAGGAGGCGTGTTTGTAAAAAATGAATGTAATGGTAGTCGTTCTTTTTAATTCACACGCAGTTTATGTACAATAAGAACACGATAATTTCTCGCGCGCGGGGTACATCCGCACTCTCTCCCTCCTCTGTTTTCTTTCTTTCTTTCTTTCTTTCTTTGTTTGTTTACGCAGACGCAACCTTCAACGTCACTTCTTCCTTCTTTTCCGCCGTCACGGTTTCCTCTTCCTCCTCCTCCTCCAAAGAAGAAGAAGAAGACAGAGAAGAAGACGGATACGTGCAAATCCCCAAACCTTGAATCGGTTGACACTCGCCGTGTCGCGGACACCCTCCATTCGTCCCAGGTTCCGGTCGGCAAATCAACGCGCACTGGCTCGGCGTCGGTGAACTCGGCACTTGCAAAACGCACTGCCCTTTCGCCGTCGCTCCTTTATACGAGTCCATCGGGCACGGCAGATTCGACCCGCACTTCGGCGAGCAAAAACTGCCCGCGATGCCTTGAATTTGTACCTTCATCTCGTTCGGTAAGCACGCTCCCGTGTTCGGGTTCCCGTACGGCTTCGTGTGTTGCTTGGACAGCGAAGGCGTCGAAGACGAGAGAGTCGTAGTTTCTTCGTCGTCGTCCTCCTCCTCCTCCTCGCGTAAAAACGCCTCCACGGACGTCAACCATTCCGGCGACTCCGCGTTGACGATGAGCTCAACGAAAGTCTGCTCCAACAATAACGAAGAAGAAGAAGAAGAAGAAGAAGACGTCTTCGCTTCCTCGCTTCCGCGTTCGTCGTTTTTCAACGCGCTCGTCGTCGTTCTCGTCAGCGTCGACGCGAAAACGAGAACGCAAAAGCACAGACGGAGGAAGAAGCGTGGTACCGTTATCATATTATCGTCGCGCGCGAATATTCTTAAGAGTGAAGGAGTTCGTTATTTAGGGAAATCGGGATGGCTTGTGTAATGTTTAGGGTTTTCTTCGATGCGACCGGCGTTGAAAAGAAAAGCGTCGGCCGGCCAAAAAAGAAGCGTTGAATTGAAGATGGTAGATGCGTTAATCTTCTAGACGCGTGTCGCTAGCTTTTAAAAAAAGAACGTTAATCGTTTTATCGATTGACTCTCATACGCGCGTTCAAAATGAAAACGCGAATTCGCGACTGACTTTCATCGGATGCGCTTCGGTGTTAAACACCCACTCGCTCAAATCGATTTCATCGCTCGAACCAAAAGTCAAATATAAATACTTGAGCGTTTCCGCGAAGAAAAAAGTTTGCGTGATGTCGTCTCTGTTCTGCGGCGATGCTTTATTTCGGACGTCGCGAATACCGGTCCACCCGGTATCTGTGGCGTACGTTTCTCTCATCGATTGGAATATCTCCCACGCCCAGTTTCGGTACTTTTCATCGCCAGTTTTTCGATACATGTAAAATATAGCTTCTACAGTTTCTGGCCTCTGAATGTTTTGGTTGTGCGTCCCGTACATGGTGCCGCTATCGGAAGAGGCGACGACGACGTCAGGCGATAGTCCGGAAACCTGCGCGCGATAAAAGTCACGACACAACGTCGTCGTGTGTTCGGCTAGTGCTAAATACTCTTTCGCAATCTCTTCCTCGCTCGCATGTTCTGCGCCGAGAACTAGCGCTCCTGAAATGAAGCAAACGAGATGATCCATCTTTAATATTTGACGCCCATTTTTTAAATCATTCAAAAACCACGCGTCGTACAATTGTTCACTAGTTCCTTGCCACGTTAATTTTGGAAATTTGGAAACCATAAATTTAAGTACAGAATCCATAGAGTTGTCAAATTCAACTCGATATCTCGAGCGTTTTCCAGCATTTGGGAACGCGCGCCACGCTTTTATTAAATACTCGTAGAAGCTATCGCCTAAAGCGCCTATGGCGTAACTGTGATCCGATGTAAATTTTCCCGTGCTCGGATTAATGAATAAAGGATACAGTCCTAAAGGCGTGCTTATTGAGTTTGGATTGACAGGTTTGTAACTCAAGATGACATCCATAGCTTTCTTCGCATACTCGTACCATTTTCTATTCTTCGTTCTATCCGCGAGCGTAAAAAATTCCAACTGAAGCGTACCCGCGTCTGCGAGAACCGCGCTATTTTGATAAAAACTAAAGCATTCGCCTCTTTTCGTGAGCGGATTTATCATCGTGTAAGGAATACCACTCTTTGTTTCAAACGCCGGCGCTATGGCGTTTGCGACTTGTACCGCTCTTTCCAAAAATTTTTCATCCGACGTCAAATCGTATATGGATAACAATCCGCCTAAAACGCGAATGTTTGTTTCGAACACCGAAACGCCTCGATCCAGTCTCGCCGACGCTAATTTTTCTATTCCAGATGTTTCATCGTTTAAAATGTGGGCGCGTGCGCGTTCGTATTCTTCTTCTAGATTCATTATTTTCAGCGTATCTATGGCATCGATAACCGAGGCGGATACGCCGCCTTGATTGTTTGAACCTCTTAAAGATTTAGGTTGTAACTCGTCAAAGCCGAAAGCGTACTTTTCGTACGCGCCGTACGACGCTCGCATGGCTTTTCTAATTTCATCTTGCTTTTGAGCGTCTTTAGTGATATTTGATGCCCAATAATATTGGAACGAAGAAGACGAAGAAGTCCCCCCCCGTGGCGGTGGCGGCGGCGCCGTCTCGGAGGATTTTTCGCCCGAAAGAGGGAGAGTTCGTACAGAAGAAGAATCACTCGCAACGCTCTTCGTTTTTACGTCATCGCTTCTCCGCCGCGTTCTCTCGTCGTTATCGTCGTCGTCGTCGTCGTCATCGTCGCCGCCAATAATAATCGCCGTCGCCGCCGCGTTAAAGTTGTCGTTACTTTTCGCGCGACGAAGACGCAGACGTTCGTCCTCGCTCGACGACGACAACGCCGCGGTGGTGGTGATGGTTTTGTGCTTTTCGTGCACGTTTAGAAACGTGAGACCGGTGATTACACCGAGCAGGAAAATAAACAGCCTCTCTCTTCTCGACGTTGTTCTCGCCGTCAAGCCGCCGCGCGGCGCCGCGGTGGTGGGTTTTCGAGGAAGCATAATATATCGCGCCGCGCGTCGTCGCCGCCGCCGCGCCCGCGCGTTGTTGTTGTTGCGTTGAGAACGCGCGTCAAATCACGAGCGCGGATTTTTTAGTTTAGGGTTTAGGGTTTAGGGTTAACACCCTAAACAATCCGGCACGGTTTTCCGGCAGAGAGAGAGAGAGAGAGACAGAAAAAAGCACGACATGGCGCTCTTCTTCTCGTCGAAGTGCTCTTTTTTCCGTCCTTTCGCTCCTCCTTCTCCTCCTCCTTGTTCTTCATCGTCGTCGTCGCTCAGAGTCGTCTGCTCTTCTTCTCTCATCGGAGGTAAAGCGTCGGAACGAGACGCGTTTGAAGACGCGATGCGACGGTTTGGAATCCGGTCGCAGATACGATTGGAAACGCCTTCGTCTTCGTCTTCGTCTTCGTCTTCGTCGACGACGACGACGACGACAAAAAAAGAGAGAGGCTTGTACGCGAACGGGAACGTGGGGTGGAAAGAGCCGGGGTTGCTGCTCGAGGTACCGCTGGACGTGTGCATAATCGCACCGATTGGTGGTGGTAGTTTTGATGATGGTATCGATGAATCAGTCGTTACGGATAAAACCGCGTTTGATATAATAAAGTCGTTCGAGAGACGAAACGAGGCGTATTTACCACCGTTTACGAAGAAAATGGTTCAGGCAAAAAGCCCTGAACGAAGAGAGATGGGTTTAGCGTTGTGGCTGCTCTGGGCGATCGCGGAGGAGGGCGATTGCAAAGTGTGGCGAGAGTACGGGCGCGACTGGTTGCCGACGAAGGAAGCGTTGCCGTCGATGTTGCTCGCGAGAGAGGAGGAAGAGTTGAGAGCGGTGTGTGAATCGTTCGATCGGGAGTTGGTCGAAGACGCGATTGCGCTGAAGAAGAAGATAAAAGAGATGCACGTGAAATTTGAGATTCAGTATAAGGGCGAGGAGGAGATTGGATTGCGCAACGGCGCGAGCGTGGAGGATTTGTATTACGCGTTTTCGTTGATTCGGTCTCGAGCGATTGCCGCTCGAGTCGGGGAAACGCCCGAATCGCGCGTCGATAATACCGACGTCGCGGTTTTAGCGCCGTGCGTTGATATGGCGAATCACGCGGCGTCGAAAAACGTCACCGCGTTGAAGAAAATAGGCGCGAGCGATGGTGGAGGTATGAAAGGCTCGTTGTTCCGGTTAGTCAACGGCGGGACGGTGGACGGCGGCGGCGGCAGCGTCGTGTTAGAAACGCGACGACCGGTGAAGAAAGACGAAGAGATTACGATTAGCTACGGTCCACGATTAGATAACAAAGAGTTGATGCGCGCGTATGGATTTTCTTTAGAGGCGAATAGGTTCGATAGATTAGAAATAGACGATGAAAAGTGGGCGTTGAACGCGACGAGCGTTCGTTCGATGTGCCAAGAGATGGAGATTGTGTATCAAGGCGTGGACGAAAAGACGTTGAACTACGTCGACGCGATTGTTCGAAGCGTTTCGTTAGACGAGAGCGATTACGATACCGACGAATACAACGATGACAACGCTAGCGAGGCGGTATCGACGACGACGACGACGACAGCAGAAACAACGACCACAAACGCGAAAACGGAGTTGGAAAACGCGTTCAAAATCCACGCCGCGTGGAGCGCTCGCTTAAATGCGATCCTAGAAACGCTCTCCGACGCAGATTTAGAGGACGAGATGGAGTCGCTCATCGAAACCGCCGACGAACAGAGAAGAAGAAAACAAAACATCAACGACGTAACGGCCCTCTTACCGGCCGCTTTGAGATACAAACAAAACCACATTCGATTTCTCGCGAAAGGATGCGAAGTCGTCCAATCCTACATCGACTGGCTCGACGTCGAAGACGACGAGTGACGAACTAAATATATACGATAACGCGTATAAAAGCTACAGCCTAATAATAAAAAATGCAACGCTAATCGTCGTCATCATCTGTTGTTGTTTTTGTTTTTGTCTACCCCTACGTCTACTTCTTCTTTCCAACCAGCCGTTCCATGCATCTCTCCGCGTTCTTCCTCAACTTGCTCACCCTCTCTTTACTCGCGCTCGACGCCGCGTTCGCCTTTTCCACCTTTTCTTTCTGCTCTTTCTCTTTCACTTGCAACTCCACGCGTTCTTTTTCCAATCGCGCGCACTCCGAGATATACTTTTGCCGAATTTCTTTCGCCTCTTTCTCTCTCCTTTGCCACTCTGCGATTTGCTCTCGACACTTCGCGGTTTCGCGCTCCGCGGAGGTGAGTTTCTCGCGCGCGATATCGAGGTTTTCGCCGGTTTCTCGCGATTGTTTTGTCAAAGTTTCCAAACTTTGACGCAAACTCCGTCTAGTCTGTTCGAGCTTTTCGAACGTCGATTGCTCGCTCGATAACGCCCGCTCGGCGAAGTACACGTCGGAAATTTGCGCGCCGTACAGGAAAGACGCGGCGGTGACGGCGGAAACGCCCAATCCGGCGGCGACGTGTTTTGTGGACATGGGTTTTTTTAGTGCGATGATGATGGGTTTTGGTGTGAGGATAAAGAAAGATATTTTTTACGCTTTCAACCGCGCGACGGCTACTCGTATTCGGAACGAGTCATCCGGCGCTTTCTTTAACTCCCTCTCTCTCTCTCTCTCTCAATGTGTGTATGTGTGTGTCTATATGTGTCCGTGTTGTTTTCTTTTGCCGCTGGTGAGTTTTACATTTAAATGCTCTATAGTAAAAATACTACGACTACTACTACATATAATCTACGCTTCGCGTCGTCGTCGGATTCGTCCTCCTCCTCCTCCTCCTCTTCGACCAAAATCGAACGATGTCGTCGTTTACCGTCCCTTCCTGCGCGGTTCCTCGAACACGCTCTCGTCGTTCGCGCTGTGCAGCACTCTCAGTGGCACGCCTCGTTCAAACAGCCTCGTCTCTAAATCGTCCTTCTCCGCTTCGTTGAGCACGTTGATGACGCGTACTCTCTCGAAATCTTCCAAACTCGCGCCTCCCGTCGCGCTTCTCGCGCACTCGAAATACTCGTCGTCGTCGGTAAACGAAAAGTTGAAAACGACCGCGTTCGCTTTCAGCGGCATCGTCGAAGAAAAGTCGTCCTCTTCGTCGTCGTCGTCGTCGTCTTTCTCTCCCTCCTTCTCTTTTTCCAGAGACGATGATTTTACCGGCGGCGCCTTTCTCTTTCGCCCGTTCGAAGAAGAAGAGAAACACGGCAAGCACCGCTTCGTCGTCGCCAGTAAGTTTCCAATGTTATCTCTCCGAAACATCTCCGGCGTCCACCCGTCTTTCGCCATTTCCTCTTTGAACGCGTCGAACGGTCTGTAGTGAGTGTGTGAGTAAAGTCAAAAAGGTTAAAATCATATTCGTTATGCGCAAATCGAAGTCTTACGAGTTGAATATTTCCATCTGTATCTTCCTCAGGCACTTGGGTTGGTCCGAGTGCATGTAAATGCACGAAGGAAACCCTCCCGGGAGCAAACCAGAGCGCCCTTCCAACGCTTCTCGGTCGCACACGACGAGAAGGAGTTTTAAAGCGTCCGTTTGGGTCGCTTTTTTCGCCAGCGCGATCATCGCTTGCTGCGTATCGAGAGAGAAAGTGTCATATCGTTAATAAAAGCGCGCACATCGGAATTGGAAATTTTAGAGAGAGTAAAAGAGAGAGAGAAGATGAAAATATTACGCGCGTTAAAAAGACAAACACGAACCTTCTTTTCGTTGTCTGGCACGCACAAGACGCAGTGCTCGGTCGGTTTCGGCGCCCAGACTTTATGATGGACTGCCGCCGTCGGTGTGTCGTTGTTGTCGTTGTTGTTATTATTAGCGCTCATTATTGTGAGTAACTTGGGGAAAAAAGTAAAGACATTACCGTTACAAATTAGCCGCGCGATACGTATCAAAATGCCATCGAAAAAGGCGTCTTCTTCTTCTTCTTCGAAAGAGGGCGATCGTCCTCCGGCTTTGTCTTCTCCCGCCGCTTCGCATCTGCCTCCCGTCGCTCGAGAAGAAGAAGAAGAAGAAGAGAAAGAAGACGTCTCTTCCGTCGCCGTCGTTTCCGTGAGCGATTTGCTCCTCAAAAACAGTCATCGACACGTCTCCTCCACTACTTCGTCTTCTTCTTCTCCTCATCCCACGACGACGATGCTTCCGTACTCGGAACCGATCGAAGTGTCGCACTTTTCGAAAACGAAGAGCGGGGATACGTTTTTCGACGCGAGGAATTTGAAAAGAGTCAGAGAAGTTCGAATGCCGTTCGACTTGAACGAAGGTTTTGCGAATTTTAGGGATCGGGATCGATTGAACGAATACCCGGCGCCGCTGATGCCGCTGTTCGAGAGCTTGGAGAGAAGCGGGAAGGCGAGTTTGTTGCTCGGTGCGTTCTGTTTTTTGTTTGTTCTTTGTTTTATTTTAGTAGTTTTTGTTGTATGGTGTGTGTTCGCGTCGTTCGCGTTCTCGCTCGCGGGAAAAGCGCCGCGTCGTTTCTCGTCGCTTCGTATATTCGCGCATCGAGTCCAATTTTTTCTACTGTTGTTATTATTATCGCCGCACTACTGACGAGTGCATCTTCTCTATCTTTCTCTGTTTATATATATATATATATATTCTGATGTCGTTATCTTCTTCGAGCGCAGACGTGGACGTGTTATCTTGGCGAGGGAACATGAGCAAGATTTTGTGCGCGCCGTGGGAAAGCCGGGAAGGATTTCGAATGGAGTGCGAGCTAGTGCGAAGAAGGTTCGATTGCGACGGGGAGGACGAGGATGTCGTCGTCGTCGTCGCAAATGACGCCGCTGCCGCCGCAGCCGCCGCTGGAGGAAGAGATGGTGAAGAAGAAGAAGAAGGAATGAAGAAACGCGACGTCGAAGAAGGCGCTCGCAGGATGAACACTCGCAATAATGATAGCAACAAAAACACCGCGACGAATAATACTAATAATAGCAAATTGAAGAGGACGAGTAGCACGAACACGAACAATAGCACGAACAACGCGACGAATTCCTCCGGTGGAGGAGATGGGTCTCCTGGCGGTGATACGGTTACCACCAACGCGGCCGGAGGAAGAGGAAAAGGCATCCGAGACGAGGCTTTGAGGAAGGGAATCGATAGAAGTAACAACAACGCGACGACGAAAAGCAAACGACCGGCGACTTTGGTACTTAACGTCCTCGAGGCTGAACATAAGCTCGAAGAGGCGCGAGAGATGTTGAAGAACAAAAAAGACGCGCAGCAGCGCGGAACACAACAACAAACGAAAAGCGAGAAAGATTTAGCGTGGCACGAACGAATGAGCTATTGGGGGTTCGCGTTTGAGGAATTCGTGACGTCGGAGAAACCTCACGCGAACGCGGTGGACTGTCGCGAATCGTTTTGTACGGTGACAAAATCTAAGCTCGGCGAGAACACGAAATTGTTGTTAGGCGGCGAAGTCGATTGTTGGAACGGTATCGCCGAGGGCCTTTCCGGTTACGTCGAATTAAAAACGAGCAGAAAGATCGACACGAAGAAACAAAGAGTGAATTTTGAAAAGTTTAAGCTTTTGAAATGGTGGGCGCAATCGTTCACGGTCGGGGTGAGACAAATCTTAGTCGGCTTTCGAGACGACCACGGGATGGTGCAAAAGATGCAAAATTTAGAAACGATGAAGCTTCCGAGTTACGCGTTAGCGGCGGATAAAAAAAACGCGTGGCGGCCAGAGGTGGCTCTGATGTTCGCGGAGAAAGTCTTGACGTTTATCAGAGAGACGATGGAGGAGTACCCGGAGAACAGTCGAGCGTTGGTGGAGTACATACCGGCGCGAACGAAAGACGAATCGGTATTCAAAGTTACCATCGTCGAGGACATTCCCGATTTCTTACCGAAACTGGCGCGTGATCTATTACAAATGAGCGCCAGAGACCTCATCTCTCGAGACGAGGAGAAAAGGAAGAAAATTCTTGCGAGTCAAGCGCCGCCGACGATTTCTTTCAGCGGACAAGATTCGGAAAACTCTGCGGGCGGAAGCATCGACCAATCCCACGTGCCGCGACCGCGGAACGATAGCTCGTCCCCGGACTTTGCCGCGGAGATTGCAAAATCCGGAGGCGGCGGCAGTGGCGTTTCACACCGTTTCAAAAACGCTTCGCAACTCGCTCTGAACAGGAAACGACCGATGGTCTCTAAAGATCGACACGAAAAGCTCAAACGCGAACGCGAAAGAGCCCGCGCACAAAACAACGCTCGCGAAAACCAGCTCGGATGGATTGGAGGCAGCGCAGGCGGCGCTCCGGGCTCCGCGTATGGTGGTATAGCCGGAAGCGGCGGAGATTTTATCAACGCTAACATTCGAAGATCGTACGCTTTCGGCGCCACGAGCTATTTAGAAGAGCTCGGCAAAAACGCCATATATTTCGCCACCGGAGGAGGCGGCGGCGACGCAATACTACCAGGAGCACCGGGCGAACAATCGCATCATCATCTTCAACAACTGCACAAACAATATTCCAACGAAAACTTAACCGCGAGCGGCTCTCACGTCGGCATCGGCATCGACCCGTCCGCCGTCGTCATGATGAAAAAAGCGGCGGCGGCGCTCGACGAAAACAAAAACGACGTCGGAACGCGCGAGGAGAAGGAGGACGAAAAAAACGTAGAAAATAATAACAACAACAACAACAACAACAACAACATCGGCGACGAAAACCGCGCGGGAAAAGAACGAGAGTAGCAAGAACGACGAGAGGAAGAACAAGAAGAAGCGCGCAAATGTTATTTTAATTTTAGAGCGTTGTAAAACTAGTCAGAGTCCACTTTTTTGAAGAGAGTAGTCGCCACTTTTTATCCTCATCGTCCGCGTTCTAAAAACTTATTTTACACGCGAACACATCTCCTCCATCTCACACTTTTACACATAAACACACTAACACATAAACACACGACGCGTTGTTAAAATGACGGCAGAACCACCAGCGGCGGCAGAGCTCGTCGACATCGAGCATCTCCAAGACCTCGTCACGCAGCAAGGCGATACGGTCCGCGCGTTGAAAGCGGCGGAAAGTCCCAATCAGGAAGACATTTCCCGGGCGATTGAAAAGCTGAAGCAACTCAAGATCGAGCTGAGCGAGGAAATCGCGCGAAGGAAAGAGTCCGGGGACAACGCGGTGAAGTCGAAGGAAGATTTCCGGGCGAAAGTGGCCAACTCGTTGGAATCGAGATTGTTTTATATTCCGAGTTTTAAAATTTACGGCGGCGTGGGTGGATTGTACGACTACGGGCCTCCCGGGTGCGCGGTGAAGGCGAACGTGCAAAAGATTTGGCGGCACCACTTTGTGATCGAAGAGTCGATGTTGGAAGTGGAGTGCCCGTCGGTGACGTTAGGGACGGTGTTGAAAGCGAGTGGGCACGTCGATCGGTTCACGGATTTGATGGTGAAAGACGTGCAGACGGAGGAGTGCTTTCGCGCGGACCATTTGTTGGGCGATCGATTGGAAGAGTTGATCGCGGATCCAGCGACGAGGAAGGATGAAAAAGCGGAGCTTGAGATGTTGTACGCGAGATTGGACGAGTTGAAGGAAGATGAGATGAAGGAGGCGTTGAAGAGGTGCGGCTGCGTCAGTCCAGAGACGAAGAACGAGCTGAGCGATCCGTACCCGTTCAATTTGATGTTTCCGACGACGATTGGGCCGAGTGGGAACATTCAAGGGTTTTTGAGGCCAGAAACTGCGCAAGGCATGTTTGTGAACTTTAGAGAGTTGTTGTATTTTAACGGCGGGAAGTTGCCGTTCGCGTGCGCGCAGATTGGGCAATCGTTCAGAAACGAGATCGCCCCGAGAGCCGGGTTGTTGCGAGTGAGAGAGTTCACGCAAGCGGAAATCGAGCACTTTTGCCATCCGACGAAGAAGGACCACCCGAGATTTGACGAAGTTGCGGAGATAGAGTTGAACTTGTTCAGTCAAGAGGCTCAGTTGCAAGCCGGGAAAAAAGAACCGTTTTTGATGAAAACGGGCGAGGCTGTGGAGAAGGGCATCATCGCGAACCAGACTTTGGCGTATTTCGTCGCGAGAACGCACTTGTTTTTGAAAGAGTTAGGCGTGGACATGCAACGCGTTCGATTTCGTCAGCATTTGAGACACGAGATGGCGCACTACGCGCAAGATTGCTGGGACGCGGAGATTGAGTGCTCCTACGGATGGATCGAGTGTGTCGGTTTGGCGGATCGATCGGCGTACGATTTAGACGCGCACTCGAAGGCGAGCAAAGTAGATTTACAAGCGTATGAGTTGTTCGACGAACCAGTCGAAGAAATCGTTGTAGAGGTGAAAATGAACAAACAGATATTAGGGAAAGCGTTTAAAAAAGACCAAAAGTTTGTCATCGACGCGTTGACGTCGTTGGACGAAGCCGCGGCGGCGAAGATCGAGAAAGATTTCGAAGACAAGGGCGAAACCGATTTGGAGAACGTTCAAGGCATAGAAGGTGGGAAAGCGACGATTACGAAGGACATGGTGCTCGAAATGAAAAAGAAAACGAAAAAAGTGAGCGGGAGAAATTACACGCCGTCCGTCATCGAGCCGTCGTTTGGTATCGGAAGAATTATGTATTGCCTCTTTGAACACGCGTTTTACGTTCGCGAAGGTGACGACGAAAACAAAGCCGTCTTCAAGCTTCCTCCGCAAGTCGCTCCGATCAAATGCACAATCTTCCCTCTCGTGAACAACGCGGAAATGAACGCCGCCGCTCACGTGATTTACAAATCGTTGACCAAACTCGCGGTTTCCGCAAAATTAGACACCACCGCCATTTCCATCGGCAAACGATACTGCCGAACGGACGAGCTCGGTGTCCCGTTCGCCATCACCATCGACCACAGAACCATCGGCCACACGTCCACCCCGAAAGACGAGACGGTTACCGTCCGCGAGAGAGACTCGTGCGAACAAGTGCGCATTAAAGTCGACGAGGTGGCAAAATTCATCGCCGATTTGAGTTCGGGAGATATCGAGTGGAGCGAAGCGACCAAAGCGCTCGAGAAAGTCACGGCGCAGCAAGAATAATAGTATTTAACGAAAAGAAAGAGAGAGAGAGAGAGAAGAGAGAGAGAGATTTATTGCTATATATGTATGCACACACACAACGATACAAGTGATGAATAAACTACGCGACGCCTCGTTTCGAAGCCTTTCTTCATTTTTTTTCACGCAAACACACACGCGTTTGAGCGTCTACGTCGACACAAAAAACTTCCCCAACGCGACACTTTTTATTCCGAGAAAAGACGAGAGACACCGAAATGACGACGGCCAGCGCGATGGCATCGTCGTCGTTCATCTCCCGCGCTGGCGCCGGAGGAGTATTGAACGAAGGGAGGAGAAGAAGAACAACAACGACGACGCAACCTCTCCGCGCTTCTTCGAAAAGGTGGGATAAAAAATTGGATTACGTCGTCGTCTCCGTTTCCAAAAGTGGGAGACGAAGACGAACGCGAACGACGACGACGACGACGACGATAGGCGCGATACGGGAACCAGAGGTGACGTCGTCGATGTCTTCTTCATCATCTTCATCTTCACGAGTGGATTCGAACGGGTTTACGAGCAGCAGTTCGAGCAGCAGCGCGAGTTTAAGCTCGTTGCGGTCCAGCGATGCGAGGATTAAGAGGAACACGAAGAAGAACGCGGGAGGAGGCGCGACGTCGTCCGAGAAGAAAATGAACGATAACAGCACCGCGAACGACGACATGGATGGAAAAATCACAGAAGAGAGGAAGAATAATAACAAGAGTAAATCTTCGTTAGAGCAACTGTTAGTCCCGGAGTACAAGACGGAATCGGCGGGGTGCGGCGACGGCATAGTGGATATGACGGGGCCGCAGAAAGTGGCGACGCAGCGATCGCAAGCGCCGTTACCGTACGACCCGATTCGAACGAGCCAAAAGTATAAGAAATCTCCCGTGAAGGTTGCGTTTCGTGCGGTGGAGATTGCGACGTCGATTGGGAGTTGGTTGACGTTGGTCGCCGCGGACGCGGCAAGCGATTCGGTGGAGAAGAACGCCGGGGTGAGAGCCGCGCAGTTGAGAGAAAAGTTGACGAAGTTAGGGCCGGCGTTCGTGAAGGTTGGACAAGCGCTGTCGACGAGACCAGATTTGTTGCCAGGGCGGTACTTAGAGGAGTTGTCGAGTTTGCAAGACGCGTTGCCGACGTTTTCGGATAAAGAGGCGTTTGCGCTCGTGGAGAAAGAGTTGGGGAGGAAGATGAAGGACACGTTTAAAACGATAACACCGCAACCAATCGCGGCGGCATCGTTGGGCCAAGTTTATAAAGCGACGACGCTGGATACGAACAAAACTGTCGCTTTGAAAGTGCAGCGTCCGTCTATTTATGAAGGTCTGGAGCTCGATTTTCATCTCATTCGCATGTTCGGCGCGGTGGTGGACGCAAACGTGGAGAGTTTGAACACATCGATTGTTTCGTTAGTCGACGAGTTTGCCGAACGCGTGTTTTTGGAGTTGAATTACGTGCAAGAAGGTATCAACGCTGAACGCTTTGCGCGTTTGTATGGCGATCATCCCGACGTCGTCGTCCCGACCATAGATTGGGAGCGAACGTCTGCGAGAGTTCTGACCATGGAATTTATCGAAGGCACAAAACTTTCCGAGCGCGAAAAATTAAAAGAGAAAGGTTTGGACGTGTTGAGTCTAGTGGACATTGGCATTCAGTGTTCGTTGAGGCAACTGTTGGAGTTTGGGTATTTCCACGCCGATCCTCATCCGGGGAATTTATTAGCCACAAAGGAAGGGAAACTCGCATTTCTCGATTTCGGGATGATGTCTGAAACGCCGGAAACTGCGAGATATGCAATCATCGACCACGTCGTGCACTTGGTGAACAGAGACTACGAGGCCATGGCGAAGGATTATTACAAGCTGGAGTTTTTGGATGAAAGTGTTGACGTAAAACCAATCGTCCCGGCTTTGGCGAATTTTTTCGACGATGTGTTGGAAGCGTCGGTGGAAGAGTTAAACTTTAAAACCATCACGGACGGGTTAGGCGGGGTCTTATATGCGTACCCGTTCAACGTTCCCGGGTATTACGCTTTAATTTTACGAAGTTTAACCGTGTTGGAAGGATTAGCGCTGAGTACGGATCCGAAATTCAAAGTGTTGGCAAAAGCATACCCGTACGTCGCAAGACGTTTGCTTACGGACCCTCGACCGGAGTTGAGAGAAAGTTTCAAAGAGTTAATGTTTAAAGACGACGTGTTTCGATGGAACCGCTTGGAAAACTTACTCAGGGAAGGTTCGAAAAACAGTGAATTCAACGCCGAGGATGTGTTACCGCCTCTGCTTGATCTCGCTTTGGATAACGATAACGGTAAAAACACTCTGCGTCCGTTGATTGAAAAAGAAACGATCAAAGTCATCGAAGCTTTAATGTTGACCTCGGCGAACGATATCGCCAAAGATCCCAACTTGAAACCGTTAGTGGACGCGTTACCGGAGCAAATCAAAAGCTTACCTCCAATCACCATCGGCGGCTCCGTCGCTCAAAAGAAAGACTTGGAGCGAACGAGAGAGAGCGTGAGCAGATGCTTTCAGCTCTACGCAAACGCGTCGTCGTCGTCATCCTCATCATCGACAACTGGCGGCGAGCTCGATTTACAGAAAGCCCAAAAACAATTGACGGTATTGACAAACGCGTTGCGTCAACCGAGCGCACAAGATTTCGTGCGCGCCGTGATTGGCGGCGTCGCGGAAAGAATCACCGCTCGGTTCATCAACTCCCTCTTGCGCAGTAGCGGCGGAACTGCTGCTGCCGCTGATGCCGCCGCCGGCCCACGATAGACACAGAGAAGAACCAGAAAAATGTTCATTCTATTTTAATTGTTTTAATATAAAACGTTTTTTATAATTACACAGCTGCTGCGAAGAAAAGAATGTACAATGTTAAAAGAGCTAATGGTGGTTACGCACGTGGCGTTTCAAATTACTAGATTGAGTAAATCTCTTCTCGCAAACATCGCATTCATACGGTTTCTCTCCAGTGTGAATACGCATGTGGATTTGCAAAAGATCAGTTCTCGTAAATCTCTTCTGGCAAACATCACATTCATACCGTTTCTCTCGAGTGTGAATACGCATGTGGTATTGCAAACTACTAGATTGAATAAAACGCTTCTCGCAAACGTCGCATTCGTACGGCTTCTCTCCAGTGTGAGTGCGCATGTGGTATTGCAAACTACCAGTTGTCGTAAATCTCTTCTCGCAAACATCGCACTCGTACGGTTTCTCTCCAGTGTGAATACGCATGTGGTTTTGCAAAAGATCAGTTCTCGTAAATCTCTTCTCACACACATGACATTCGTACGATTTCTCTCCAGTGTGAGTGCGCATGTGGTTTTGCAAATGACTAGATGTCCTAAATCTCTTCTGGCAAACATCACATTCATACGGCTTCTCTCCAGTGTGAATACGCATGTGGCTTTGCAAACTACCAGATTGAATAAAACGCTTCTCGCAAACGTCGCATTCATACGGTTTCTCTCCAGTGTGAATACGCATGTGGATTTGCAAATGACTAGATTTCCTAAATCTCTTCTGGCAAACATCACATTCATACGGTTTCTCTCCAGTGTGAATACGCATGTGCTTTTGCAAAAGATCAGTTCTCCTAAATCTCTTCTCACACACATCGCACTCGTACGGCTTCTCTCCAGTGTGAATACGCATGTGGCTTTGCAAACTACCAGATTGAATAAAACGCTTCTCGCAAACATCACATTCGTACGGCTTCTCTCCAGTGTGGATGCGCATGTGGTCTTGCAAATTACTAGATTGAATGAAACGCTTCTCGCAAACATCGCACTCGTACGGCTTCTCTCCAGTGTGGATGCGCATGTGGTTTTTCAAATCACTAGATTTAATAAAACGCTTCTCGCAAACGTCGCATTCATACGGTTTCTCTCCAGTGTGAGTGCGCATGTGAGTTTGCAAATGAATAGATTGACTGAAACTCTTCTCGCAAACGTCGCATTCATACGGTTTCTCTCCAGTGTGAGTGCGCATGTGGATTTGCAAACTACTAGATTTAATAAAACGCTTCTCGCAAACGTCGCATTCATACGGTTTCTCTCCAGTGTGAGTGCGCATGTGGTCTTGCAAATTACTAGATTGAATGAAACGCTTCTCGCAAACGTCGCATTCGTACGGTTTCTCTCCAGTGTGAGTGCGCATGTGGTATTGCAAACCACCAGTTGTCGTAAATCTCTTCTGGCAAACATCACATTCGTACGGCTTCTCTCCCGTGTGAGTACGCATGTGAGTTTGCAAACTACTAGATTGACTGAAACGCTTCTCGCAAACACC
>Ga0255753_1002505_pt1 | contig 20209 bp, 14 predicted proteins | sample 041ome_10_FD_179953 | JGI IMG/M metagenome (GOLD analysis project Ga0255753, IMG submission 179953) | Coastal salt marsh microbial communities from the Groves Creek Marsh, Skidaway Island, Georgia - 041412US metaG (version 2) | ecosystem: Environmental > Aquatic > Marine > Intertidal zone > Salt...
CATGTATCATTTCTCTTGTAAATTCAGACAATGAAGAATTTGCGTTTGGCGGCGAGGAAGACACAAAAAGCAGAATTCGTGTAATTGTGTTGACGAGTAATGAATTTATATTGGATGGCGTTGTCTCGCGATCTAGAGATATGGTGAGAAAAAACATCACACACATTCCTTACAATCAATTACCTTACGGCCAATCTTTTACTCTCAAGAATTTTCCTTATAAATACAACACTCTCAAGACCAATCAGGGTGATAATGCCTTGATTTCCCACATTAACAAAGTTTCTCCAACGGTAGCTGTATCTGATACCGTAAGAGAACGTCTCAACAAAAACATAAGCATTGCATTTATTGACTTTGATTTGTCTACATATAGATTCCCAAGAGTCTGATTGCGTGTAATGTTTAAAAACATTTACTAAAATATGTCCTCTAGAACCCGCGTAATTTCCCAAAACAAGTCCGTCTATGTATCTGATACTGGATGGTATATTGATGTTGACGAAAACATGATTGAGCCACATCAGCTTCATCGTGTTGACACTTTTTCCTTTGATGTTGATTTAGCTGGCGCTCGCGAAGATATTCGTGAATTCGGTCAACTTGCTCGTATCGGCACTCTCAGCATGAGAGAAATTAACCCAACCGTTTCGTTTGGTTATTATCTTGGTGATGGTGAAAATGAACTTGCAATTGGTTTGCAATCCTCTGATACATTGGATAAACAAATCATTAGTGGTATTTTGACTGAAGACGTTTCAAGCCGTGAGAAAAACATTTATACCGTTATTGTTAAAGAAGGTGAAGATGCTTTCAATTCAGGCGTTTATCAAACACAAAGTGCAAACCACGATGTTATTGGTTTTGGCAACTGTGTGCTTACCAGTTATGGAGCCAACTTTGCTGTAGGTGAGATTCCTCGCGTTGATCTTGAATGGGAGGCTTCCAACATTGTTTTCTACACTGGTGGTCACTCTGGCTTTAAGAACCCAGCAATCGACAAGGAAGGCGCTCGCGCAGATTCAGGTTTATTCAATCTTCCTGCTCCAAGCACAGGTAGCATGAATGTTCTTGTTCTTCGTCCTGACGATATTACTGTCAGCTTTTTACAAGACGAAATCTCTAGCGGCGATCTTGGCGGCACAAACTTTTCTAATATGTGTATCCAAAGCTGCGCTATTGATATTCCTCTTAGCCGTGGAAATATTGAATGTCTTGGTGAAGAACGCGCTGTTGCAAAGCCTCTTGAATTCCCAATTGATGTTACTGTTAGCATTAACGCAATTGTCAAGAACTTCAAAGAAGGTGCTTTGGAATATGTTCTCACAGGAACCGCAGGTAACAATACAACAAATATTGCAATCAATGTCAAAAATGATGCACTTGTTGATGTTCACAATTTCCGTCTCAAGAATGCTGTGCTTGATAGCCAAGCGTTCAGCCAAGGTCTTGACGACAACGAGACTGTCGATCTTACCTTCTCTGCTCAAATCGGTGGTGCAAACACCACAACTGATGGCCTCTTCTGGAGTGGTAGTGCTACCTACGCTACTGCTGTTCCAACAAGCGGTGATGCAGTAGCAGCCCAACCAATCTAATACAATCTTTGATTAGTTGCTTAATAGCGGCCTCGCCTTGTGGCGGGGTCGCTTTTTTGTGTAATATAAGATATGTCAATATTTCGCATAGATTCTAGCGATAAACAAGTTTTCATCAACAATACTCGTTTGATGGGGGTTCAATCTTGTAATATTGAACAATCGAAAGAATTTGAAGAAATTCGTTCTATTGGAAATATTAGTATCAACGACAGAGTTTTAACATCAAATCAAACAACAACTTTGTCTGTCGATTTTATGTTGTGTGATAGCAATCAAAATGATCCGTTTTTTGATTTTCAGTCTAGTGGTATTGTTTCTGTTGAGTCGTTTGATTTTAATATTAAAGACCTTGTTGGAGAAACTGTTTTAAGCGGCGCATATATGACCTCTTACAATATCCAAGGTGCTGTTGGTGAATTGGTCAAGGGAAGTGTTAAATATGAGTGTGATGTGCTTGATTTTAACTCCACTGGAAATTTAACTTATGCGGATCAAAGCAATGACTCTTATAATGCATATCAACCGCAAGACATTTCTATTTCAACAGACTTTAGCGAAGGTGTGTCTACCTCTGGCTTGTGCATTCAAAACTTTAGCATTGATTTTAATATTGGAAGGTCTGCCGTGAATAGAATGGGAACACGCACACCAAGAATGCGTTATCCAACATTGCCTGTAAATGGTGAGTTAAGTTTTTCGGTCATTAAAAATAAAATCACGGGAATAGATTTGTCTTCTTTGGTGATTGATAAGGGTTTATTGAGCATCAAGCTTAACGATTCGCAAGCAAACGAAAGACAATACAATATAAGCAATTGTTCATTATTGTCTATCTCTGAGGGACACTCATTGGACGAAAATGCAACATTAGATTTTAATTATACTTTTTCAATCAATAATAATAATGTGTCGGTTGTTGATGCATAAATTTTATAATATTTTAATATGATCGCCTATAAACAAGTTACTGGCTATACACAATCCAAAATCGACCTAACTATATCAGTTGGTGATACCGATGCAGGTTTTACTGTTTGTGGTGGTTTGGCCGAAACGGGCGTTGGATCAACTGGTTTGATCACAACTGGATTTTGTATTTCTGGTTCAGATGGTTATTTATTTGATGCAAGTGGAAACTTTTTTGGCGGTTATCAGCCAAATAGTCCATTCAACCTACAAATACATCTAAAAACTGGCGATAAGTGGTCTTACTTTCATAATGGCAAAATAATTGCAAATGACTTGTATTTGGATGAAAATGTTGAATATCTGAAGTTTGAAAAAGAAAACGCCTCGTTAAGCGCTACTATTTTTGGCCAGCCAGATCAACGTTTTACTCTTGGATTTTTAACATTTTCTGGAGATGCTCTGCTATACACTGGGGAATTAATTGCTTATCCGTAATTTTTTTTGTTTTTTTAATTAAAATTTCATATAATCTTTAAATATGAAAGAACTTTATTCATTTGAAATCGAACGTGAAGTTGAGGTAGAAATCCCTCATGTTAAAAAGGTCAGGGGCAAAACTGTTGATACTACTAAAATTATTAAGAAAAAAGTGCCTTATCGCATTGTTTTTCAAAAGCCCAATAAATCAGACGTTGAAGATGCAGAATTTTTTTATAGTCAAAAATTCAATGAGTTTATTAACATGGGGTTCTTGACTCGCGCCATGTTGAATAAGAAAATGGGAGACAATGGAGGTGTAGCTTCCAAGGAATTTACAGAAGAGTTGCAGCGACTTATTAACGAGAATGTGGATGCAAGCAGAATCATTGAGTTTTATGGTTCTGCAAAGGATTTAGATAAAGAACAAAAAAAGAAACTTGAAGACGCTAAATCTATTGTCGCTATCACGCAAAAGCAGATTATGGATTATGAAACCGCCATTAATCAGCAATATAATCATACAGCAGACATGAAGGCAGAACACAAGCTTTACGAGTTCTTTATTTTTAACTTTTCATTTTTTGAAGAATCAATCAAGGGAGAGAAAAAGCTGTTTCCAATTTTTGAAGGAGAAGATTATGACGAGAAAAGAGATTTTTATCTACAAATATCAGAAGATGCTGATGATATCGAAGAAAAAGATTTAATAAAAAATAAACAAATTTTTGATGCGTCTTTTGACAAATTGATTAAAGTGGTAAATATTTGGTATCGTGGTCTTGGTAAGAATCAAGAAGAAATTGATAAAATTCTTGAATCTCTAAAAGTAGAAGAAGAAGAAAAAGCAGAAGAAGAAAAAGCAGAAGAAGAAAAAGCAGAAGAAGAAAAAGCAGAAGAAGAAATTGAAGAAGCAGAAATTGAAGAAGTGGACGAAGAATCTAAAGATGAATGAGCGATCAAAAAATAAATTCTTCTCAAATATTGCTTGATATTTCAAGAGGTTATAGCGTTTTAAAAAATAAGCAGGATGTTTTTTATTTTAAGCATCCAAGTAACTTTGAATCTTTAAAAGAACAGGAATATTATGATATCACTTATCAACGTGCTATCAAGAGAGGTATTTATTCTGAAAGCAAACTTTTGGAAAGATACATCAAAGGAGGCCAGTGGTCTTTAGAGAAGGAAGAAAAGATAAAAAGTTTAAAGTGGATGATAGATAAATCCACCAAAGCATCATTGCAAATAACTGACGATTTTCAGAGAAAAGTTTTTACTGAAAATATTGAAAATCAAAGAAAAGAACTTCAAGAATTAGAATCAGACAAAAATAAATTAATTGGTCAAAGCGCGGAATCTTGGGCAAGGCAACAAAGAATGTTTAAAACGGTCGAAGATCACATATTTCAAGATTTAGAGTTTAAACACAGGGCTGAAATCGGCAACGATGCTGTTTTGGTGATATCAATGCAAAAAAAGATAATCGAGCTTTCTACTAAAAATAATTTATTGGCCGCAGCTTATGATTCTGTGTTTTTTGATGTTTTTTCTTTACAATACCGTCAACCAATGAGCATTTTTGGAGTTGACTTTTTCACTATCACAGTTTTTCAAAGATATTTGTTATCTTATGCCTCTGTTTTATTGAACAAACTTAGAAATATAGATATGCCAGATGAAGTTAGATCAGACCCTCTAAAAATATTTGAATTCAACCCAGACGCTAAGAGCCAACAAAGTAAGGTAACTCATGGTGTTGACGACTTAAAGAACGCATTAAAAAATAAAGGTAAAATAACAGCCGAAGACCTTATTAAATAGTTTATGTGTAATATTTGGTAATGCCACAATCTACCACTGTTCAAGCCAACTTGCAGTTCACCACTGCTAGTTTAAACCAATCTTCTCGTCAAGTGCAACAAGCACTTGGGCGTATTACTGGTCAAGCGTCAGAGTTCCAAAAATCCCTTGATGCTTCGACTGCGCGTGTGTTTGCCTTCGGAGCTACTACCACAGTTCTTCAGGCAGTTAGCCAATCTTTTAAAAAGCTTGTTAGCACAACGATTGAGGTTGAAAAGCGATTGGTTGAAATCAATTCTATTTTCCAAGCATCAGCTTCTGAATTTAATCAGTTCAGAAATGCTATTTTTCAAGTTGCAAAAGATACAGGTCAGGCATTCTCTACAGTGGCAGAAGGTGCGGCAGAGCTTGCTCGTCAAGGTTTAAGCGCAGAAGAAACAGCAAAGCGTCTTGAGGCAGCTTTGATTCTGACTCGTATTTCAGGGTTAGATGCAGAAAAATCTGTAAAATCACTTACTGCTGCAATCAATGGTTTTGCATCTGCTGGTCTTACCGCAGAACAAATTGTTAACAAGATGGTGGCGGTTGACACTGCATTTGCTGTATCCGCGCAAGACTTGGCTGATGGCTTTGCCCGTGCTGGTTCGACTGCGGAAGATGCTGGAGTTAGCTTTGATGAACTTCTTGGCCTTATTACCGCTGTTGAACAAAGAACTGCGCGTGGTGGTGCTGTTATTGGTAACGCCTTTAAATCTATCTTTACTCGTTTGAGTCGTGGCAAAACAATTGAAGAGCTTAAAGAACTTGGTGTTCAAATTGATGCAAACCAAACTGGTATTCAAAAACTAAAGGCTCTTTCTGCCGCCCTTGAAGAAATCAGCGATCCAACAGTAGCAAGTAAGATTAAAGAACTTGCTGGTGGTGTTTTCCAAATTAACGTTGTTAGTTCTACCTTGAAAGATTTATCTAGTGATACTTCTATTTTTGCTGATGCAGCCGCAACCGCAGCAAATGCAACCAACGAAGCATTTGAAAAAAATGCATTGTTAAATAAAAGTTTGGCTGCTCAAATCAATTCCTTGATTGCTAGTTTAACAAGTTTTGGAGAAAAGGTTGGTCAATTAACAATCGCGCCATTGCTTGGTAATTTGGTAACAATAGCAACAAACATTTCAGAATTTTTTGACAAAGCTCTTGATCCAGAAAAAGGCAATACATTCATTAAAGGAATCTTTAAAGCTATTGGCACTTTTATATCAGGCCCAGGACTTATATTAATTACTACGGCGTTTTTAAAGATTACCATGCTTGTTGCTAAGTTTGCAAAAGAAGGTTTTCAGGCTGTTTTAAGAATTGGTTCGGCGCAAGAAAAGCAAGCTCAAATTCAAGGTGGTATTGTTGGTTTGTTGCAACGAGACGCTCAATTAAGACAAGTGTTAAACTCTGCAACGGCAACTCAAGCACAAAAAGAACAAGCTGTTATTCAGGCTATTCAAAGAGAAAACCAATTACTACAACAACAACAAAGCTTGTTGCAGAATATTGTTGGATTGGCTGCGCGAAGAGGTGTTGCTGGTTATAGTCCTTCTGGTGGTTTCACTGGTAAAAGAGGTAAGCGTTTTGCTGCTGGTCATATCCCTAGTAGAATAGAGACATTTAGAAACGAGGAATTTGAAGCTAAAATGTATGGTGCTTCTAATAAGGTGCAAGCACATTGGAGCAAGGGGACAATTGGTGGCAAGCGTGTTGTCATGAATAGCGAAGAAGATGAATTTGTTGGCGTTGGAGACAATGGAGATAGCGCTATTGTTCCAAGATATGCAAAAGGTTTTGTTCCTAATTTTGCTAAAACCAAAAAGAAAGTCGAAGCATTACAACCTAATCAATTACCAACAATTATTGCTCCAACTGGTAGCAGCGGGATTGTTTCTTACGCGCCTAAAGACTACCCATATTCTTTTAATTTTAGAGCGGTTACATCTTCTGATGGTGAGATGGACAATTTGGCAGCTTACTTTGCTAAAAATTATGACACCAAAAAAGTTTCTGATCTTTTAAAGAATCGTGCTAAAAAAGACGTAAATAAACTGAGCAGAGAATTAAAGGTTAAACCAGAAAAACCATCTAGTATTGGTGAAATCAAAAATCCAAAAGGCTTTGAAGGTGCTGTTGGTTCAGTAATGGGTTCTGTCTTTGATTCTGCGTTATCGTCAATGTTTGCTTCTAAACAGTATGATGGTGATGGCGGCGATTTTGATGTTCGCAAACCATCGGCAAAGGCTCTGAAAACAATGCAAATTTTGTTTGGTGAAAATGTGTTGAATAAGAGTGGAGCAAAGGTTGGAAAAGCTGATTTTAGTTTGCTGGGTGATTACAAGAGTGATGCTTTCTCAAAACACACAAAGGAAAGTATGTTTAAGAAAGTCAAGAATGAATTGGCTTGGATGGAATTGGATAAAACGCAACAGAATAGAAAAATAAAAAGCAAACAAAATCGAATGCGTTATAAAGGCCGTGCCGCAGGTTATGTTCCTAATTTCAATGCAATGAATAAGGGCGTTCCTGTAAATCAAATCAGGGCGCACTTTGACCCAATGGGTAATCCTTTTGCTGTAACCAATACAAGAGACGAACGAAATGGATTAAAAGACGCTATTGGGCGTGAGAAAAAGGGTATTGGAATGGCGGCTAGTGGTTTTGTTCCTAATTTCGTCAGTGGCGCTGGTATTCAGCAAACAAATTTCAAAGCTTTGCAAGCTTCTAGTCAAAAAACGGCTAAATCAATGGATAAAGCCGCTAAATCAACGGATGCAGCCGCCAAGGGTAGTAACGATATGCTTACGAAATTTTTCATTTTGCAAAGTGTTCTCAGTAGTGTGAGTGGTTATTTTCAGGTCGTAAAAGAACAAAGAAAACAAGAAGCAGAAAGCATTAGAAGTAAAATTACCAAAGCAAAAGAAGAGATTGATGCTTCAAATAGCAGTATTCTTGTCAAACTAAAAGAAAAAGCAGTCATTGAAGAGACATATAAGACACAAATGGATCTTGCTCTACAGACTTCAGATAGTTTCTTTGAACTTGCTGATGCGGCTGATTATGCGGTTAAAGCTCTAATGGCGTTTAGCGCATTACAGATGTTGGGAGGCGGCAAATTATTGTCAAAGCTTGGGAAACCATTTAAGAGTGTTGGCGCGGCAGCTATAGGCACGACAAGAAGGGGTAGCCTGATCAGAGGGCTTAAGGCTGATCGGCTTATGAGGCAAAGAGCCGTAGCAAGGGGGACTACTACTGCTGCTGGCCGAACTGGGGTAAGGGGCGTTGCCTCGCGAGTCGGAGCCTACGCGAATCAGCCGTTAACAAGAACATTGGCAACAAGAGCGGGTGGTGCTGCCGCAGGTTCTGCCGCAGCAGCGGGGGCGACAGCAGTGGGTTCTAGGGCAGCGATAATTGCACTGTCAACACTTTCCAGAGGCATTCCAATTGTTGGCGCGGCGATAACAGGAGTGCAAATTGGCAAAGTTGTTGCTGACAAATTTGTTGCTCCAGCCATCAACAAGCATTTTGATAAGAAAATGAAAGAGATGAGTGAATTGCAGGATCAACAAATGGAAGAACTAACAAAGAGAATGTTGGCCGAGAAAAAAGGCGGTGCTGCTCAAGAGATTATAGATGCTGGGATCGAGGGGACGCAAGGCAAACTTTCTATGTATGCGAACAGTGAAACAGCACAGAGTTTGAACAAACAATTCCAACAGGCACAACAAGAGCTTGCCGATGCGACCAATTTTGTAGAAGTTGAAGCCGCTAAAGAAAAATTGTTGAAGCTAGTAGAGCTTACTAACAAACAAATGGAAGGTGGTATGCCATTTGACAAACTTAGGAGTGAAATTGCTGCACTTGCGCTTTCAATCTCCAAGATGAAAGCAGAAATCAATCAACTTAATTTTGAGAATGTTTTAGCAGCCGAAACAGCAGTAGGTGCTATTGATGTGGTAAAGTCAATACAAAATCCAAAATTGGAGGGCGTAAGCAAAAGTATAGTGGATCGCGGCCTTCAAGGAGAAGCTGCTTTTGCTTCCGCTCAATTAGCAAGACAACAAGACGCAGACTTAAGAACAAAACTGCGTGAAGAACAAGGAGGTTTGAATTTAAATACAAAAGAAGGCAAAGCAAGAAGTTTAGAAATTGAACAAGAGATTGACAAATCAGCAAAAAATTTAAGTAATTCAATTAACCAAGCAGGAGTAACTTTCAGAAATAATGTTGAAGCAGCAAAAAAACAGTTAGCAGACACAATCAAAAAACTGGCTGAACAACAATCTCAAGCTTTTAAACAGAGAACGGAGTTTGCACTTTCATTAAAAAATCAAATGGTTTTCCCACAAACTGTGATTGATAATATTAAGGGATTAAGAGATGCTCAAAAAACAGGTGATAAAAAGGCGACATTATATTTCTCTCAGAGATTAGCTCAGAATCAGCAGCAGAGTCCAGATATCTTTACGGGTGCGGCGCGTTCACAAGGCTTCACACCAGCACAACAAGAAGAAATGACGAAAGGTTTGGAAGAAATTGCTCTTCGAGCGTCTTCACAGCAAGGCACTCTCAGCGATGAAGAATATGAAAAATTCATACAAGAAACGCTTAAAGCGCGAAGAGAACAGGAACCAGATATGGATCAAACCAAGAAAGATATTGACAAATTAACTGATGAAATTGGAAGAACAGAAATAAGAATCAAAGAATTTGGATTAGCCTTTGATGCCCAAAAAATTAATCAAGGGATTGAACGAATTTCAGATGCTTTAGGCGCTTTTGCTGAAGGTTCAAAAAGCGCATCTGAAATTCTTACCGAATTTAGCAAGATTAACGCAAATGCAGAAAATATTATAAAAGAAAATAATAAAAAACTTACTATATTAGCTGAACAGGTCGCATCTGGCAACTTGAAAATGAAAGATCTGGAGAGTCGGAGTAAAGTAATGGCAGAAAAATTGGGTATTGAATAAACATGTCTCTTATTATCAATAACGTAACTAATGGCTCTCTAAATATCAATTTTGATTATTTAGATAGTGATGAATTGTTTGGTTATACAGTTGTTGGTAATTATACAATTGATATTTCTGACTTGAGTTTTACTGATAACGAAGGCATTTTGCTTGATGGTAGGGATGCAATAAGCGCGGCTTATAAGCAAAAAAACATTACGGCGCGAATTGGTGGAGACGAATACATTAATGGCCGAATTACAAGTTTGTCATTTTCAGAAAGCCCTTTGGTTGGATCAGAGCAAGCTTCAATTACAATTGAAGAAGGCAAGCGTTTGGATGATTACTCTAATCATACATTTGCAAAATATTTACCAAATCCACATCTTTTAGAGTCTTTTGACGAAAACTTTAGTTTTAGTAGTGATGGTAGCGACTACAGTTATGATCGTAATATATCAATAAAATACAAACAAAGCACTGAAGCTTCTGATGAGTTTCTTCACAATCTAAAAGTTTTTGTATCCAACTATTATCATGCGGTTCGCCCGAACTACGGATTTCAACAGGATGGAATTTCAGAAAACGCAAAAATAGATAAAGGCTTTAATGGTTTAATTTCTGAAACAGTTGATTTAATCAATCTGAGTTATTCGTTATCTGAAGCATTTAATTCTTCTTATATCTATGAAGATGAAAATGTTAGCAAAAAATTTACTCAAACAGAAAGCGTTGATGAGGCTGGATATTTGAATAAAACAGTTCAGGTAGAACTTACTTCTTTGCGCCGCGATAATCAAAATGTATTAACACAGGCTGTTTCATCAACAATTGATGATGTATTGTCTGAAGAAGCATCTGTGTATGGAACTCCTGTGTCGATAGAACGCGGATTTTCTAGAAATAGCAACAAAGCTAATTTAACAATTAATTTCTCAACTGCGCCAAAACATTTTAGAGATGCAACCGTTACTTATTCTTGTCAAAAACAAAAAGCTGGATCGTTCAACGAATATTCAATGAGTTTACAATATTCAGCCATTGGCCAAAACAATCAAGCACGATTAAAAGCTTGTAGAGAATTTTGGTCTTCTGATTCTGCTAATGGGATATCTAGAGTGAGTGCTATTTTTCCAGAATCTGCAACTGTATACGAAAAAAGCAGAAATACTTCTTTTGATTATGCTGCTGGGACAATTAGCGACAGTGTTGTTTTTACAGATGATGATGCTTACAAATCAGATTTACCAGATGGTATTTTAAAATATAAGGTTACTCTAAGTAGCACAAACGGTGTTAAAAGATTTACTAGAGTTAATGATATTCAATCATTAAAAGAAAAATTAACAGTTTCTGATTTAAAAACATTACGTCAGGTTTCTATTACCGCTGATGTTATTTCTCTACCATCTTACGGACTTTTTCATGGAAAAAATTTCATCAATTCAAAAACCAGTGAATTAAACGCTTTGTTAAATGAGGCTGAATTTTACATTGTTTCTGATCAAACTACTATTGATTTGGGCAATGGAACCTCAAACCGTGTAATAAATTATGTAATACCAACTACATAATTTTAAGTGAATTCAATTCAATATTCTGGTTATAATTTTCCTGAGCCTCTTCCTTTTTTGGCAGAGTCATCAACCCCAATCTATGCCAGCGGTGTTTATGACCATAGCACCTTAGATGTTCAATTGGTTGGATTTTTGACAGGGGGAAACCTGAGCGGGTTACATTTACAAAAGCAACAAATGATTAGTGGTTTGTTGAATGAATATGGAGATTTATCTATTCAGATCGGTGGAGATAGCAAGACATATTCAAAAGCATTGCCGATTTCAATTGATTTTTCAGATAGTGATTTAACAACTGTTTTACCGTATAGTGTGTCATTTTTGGTTTTTACTGGAGAAAGTTTTTCTCAGTTTTTTGGCATTTCAAGCCCCAAGAACGAATGGTCATTTTCAGAACAGGAAAACCAGATTGTTCAAGCAACACATAGCATTTCAGCGCAAGGCGAAAAAATTAACGATCAAGACCCTTTGCAAAATGCAATTGATTTCGTCACTGGTTTGACTGGATTTAGTAATATTGCGCCAATTTTAACTGGTTCAAACGCCTTTTTAAAATCCCGCAATGAAAGCATCAATCGTCAAACTGCAAATTACTCAATTACCGAAGTTTATCATTTTGATGGTTCAGATCGTCAAGAAACAGAATCTGGTATTGTTACTTATCAGACTACCGTTAATTTTAATAAAGACGGTGGCTTCAGTGCTGGTATTAATGGTAATATTTATGGTGCATTTGATGGAGATTTGGTGAATACAGGTTTATTTACGCCTCAGAACGCCACAGACGCGCTTATTAACGATGTTGCGGCAAGCATGTCGTCTTACGACTCAGGAGCCTTCTCATTCGTCAGGAGCGGCCCTAGCACCTATTCCTACAATATCAACACAGGCGCAAACACTATTGATTTTACGTTCACTTACATGGATATAGACAATATTGACCAAATTGGCAATATTGGACATAAATACAAATCATCAGTGCAAGCGAGTAAAGACAATGCAAATTTCACAGTTTCAGCAGAAGGAGAGTTATTTTTTAATGGTATTGATTCGGTTGTGAATACTGGATTGTATGAAAATTCCGCAAGATTTCAAGAAATTGATTCTGTTTATAGTGGTATTGATCCTTATAAGGTTGCGTATCAAGGTTGGTTGGATTTTCAAAATGTTCAGTCTGATTTTACAGGCTCAAACGCTTATCTCAATAATACTGTAAAAAGCAGGAGTGTTAATAAAGACCCTGTAGGCAACAGAATAACCTATAGTTATCAATATGATACTTCTATTAATTTAGATACTGGATTAGAAAATTTAAAAATCTCTATAACAGATAAAATTCCGCTTCAGCTTTCCAATGTAGTTCCAACTTTAGGCGGCTTTGCTTCTCAAACAGTTTCAGACAGAACGCTTGGGGAATATTCTATTTCCGCAACTGCTGATGAAGCTAGTGGTAAATTGGAAGATTTAAAAAGCGCCGTAAGCGGTTATATATCTGGAGATATTGATCAATCAGATAGTCATTCGATAGGTGTAAACACAATCAGCTATAACTTAAGTAGATTTTATTAATGAGTGCAAGTGGATTATATTATGTTTTAAGCTCACAACTTCAAAATAATAAGAAGTTGGCGGCTTACTATGATTTTTCTGATTATAATGCTCAAATTGATCCTGCTTCAAGCGGCCCTTATACGGGTATTTTATACAATCAATTTCCAGCTTACGATACTGGCAAATACACAGCAACCATTATGAGTGCAACGGGCGCTTCTGCTGCAACAGTATCAGGTTTAATAACTGGTGCGGTTAGTGGTTTTTGCAGATTAGACGAAAGCAATTTAAAAATTCCAATTCATGAACTCACTCTCAACAACATGAGTGTGTTGTTTGATTTTGAATGGAATGGAAGTGTGACAAATGGCGTTTTATTTGGCTCTTACGATAGATTTCAAGAAACGCTTGGTTCAAATACCGTTACTGGAGCCAAGGGTTTTAATTTTGGTTTCGATGATAGGGGTAACTTATTTTTCGAATGTTTTAAAAGCAATGGCCCAGCAATATATTCAACTACAGATATAGAATTATCAAAAAGAAATTTAATAAGTTTTACTGTTTACGGCGAATCTGTAGTTTTATCTCAATTTGATTATTTTAATGACGAAATATATTCTCAAGAATTTGATTTAAATTCTGAATACATTGGTCAAAATACAGAATTTTACATTGGAGGCTCTCAAAGATATTTTAGAACTTCTGACGAATATGATACAACTGTTAGCGGCAAATTGCATGAGCTTGCTATTTTTTCTGGAAGCGTTTCTCCTTCCACGATAAAAAAGATTGGCAGTGGTATCTTGGGAGATTATTATTTTAACACAGGAGTTCAAACAGTCAAAAGTGTGATCACTGGATATACCAGCACACCAGTATATGCAACTGGCATTACTGGCGTGGAGCTTGAATCCGCTGGAACACTCACGGTTTCCACTGGAAGAGTGGCTTACACAGGTTTATTTACAGGGAGTTCTAGTGTTTCTGGCGGTGAAGGTGATGATACTTATGTTTTTTACAATTTTGATAATGGCGATTTCCAAACAACATACAAAGAAAAAATAGGATATCTTGACACTTCTAATTCTTACGCATACGTTCCAACTGGAGAAAATGCTTTTGATACACTTGGTTTGCAAGCAGGTTCTTTTACATTGAGTGGTGATATTAGTTTGAGCCTTGATACAAGATTGCAAACAGGTAGTTATGAAATATATCAACAAGTTGAAAAAACAGGTGTGCTAGATTCAATCAGTGGAGTCACACAAACTCCACTTTACGAAAATATCACTGGTTCAACAGCGCCATCTTCAGGAATCATTTTTAATGATTCAATTGAAACATTTAAGAAAGATTATATTTACTATAAAGGATTAAGGCTATGAATTATAACTATGTTATGTCTACAGGTTCAGATACTTTATCTGGTAGTAAATACCAGATTGATGAAAGGAACAGGTTTGCAAATAAGGGCGAACAATATACTGTTGATTTTGATATCATCAGTGGTCGTGATATTTCTACGATTTCTTTAAATTCCCAAACTCTTTTTGAAGGTCAGCCAATTTATTCTACAGGAACTAATCAGGTTTATGTTGAGATTAATTCTGGAGATTACTTTTTTGATCCAACAAGAAATGTCAACAAGGGCAAATTATTTTTAGATATTGGGCTTCCTGTTAATAATTCCAGTGTTTTACTTTATGATAAAACAACACTCGATACAGGCGCATTGGTTGTTCACACTGGAGGCAACCCAACTGGAGCATTGGCCGATTTGACTGATAATTTGATTGGTCAGGGTTTATTGGCTGGTGGCTCAACTTTCAGCGGAGACTTGTTTACTGGCTGGGACGTATTTAGCAATGGCCAAAAATTTGCTTCTTACGAAGAATTCACTGGCTTAAGCATATCTACAACTGGCCGTTGTTTTGCCATAAAAAAACAAAATAAAATTTTCGAATACAATAGTGGTGCAGCAGACTCATTTGGTCAAAAATTCATTCCAAAACAGGTAGATTTTTACATAAATGGAACAGAGCAGAAACCTTCTGATTTCGTTTTAACCTATACAGGTGTAAACTTACTTGTAACGGGTCAACAAGCAATTAGCACAATTTATGTGCAAGAATCCAAGTCTTATAATTTATGAGTGAGGTTATTACTTCTGTAGAAATGAATTTTGTAAACAATGGAGGTGGTCATACCGCTTCTGTTAATTCTGTCTTTGGGGCTAAGACCCCAAATGGGGCGAGTGAGCTTGGCACTTTAAATGGCTCTTTGGGAGAAAGATATGATTTCAGCAACGAAAAGATTTCCAAGTTAATGAAGCAATTCATTGCTACAGACGAAACAATTTCTGAGGATTCTAATAATGCAATCAAAAAATCAGTTAAGTTCAAAGATCGAATTTCTTTGATTATGGATTCTCATGTGTTTGTGGTTCGCGGCGTATCAACGTCTCCGTTTGATTCTGGTTTACCGTTTGAGGGGGCAATTTTTAAACACAGTGAACACCCTTTTAGTTCTGTTGCTGCTACTCCATCATTAGGCCCGATAAAGCAGGGTGGCGTGATTACAATTGGAAAAGCCTACTCTGTTACATCTAGTAATTTTGGGGGTGAGCCATATAGTTTGGGTTATCACAATAAGGAATTGGAAGATGGGTTGGTTTATAATCTAGAAACAGCAGCTAGAGACTCGGAATCTTCAAATTTATCAAACTATAGCTTATTGTATGGATACAAAATTTCTGAATTTAAAGAGGCATTGGGTTTAATTGGATTAAAAATTAAAGATTTGCCAGATTCAGAAGGTATTTTTACTGCAACAGGAAAAATTTCATCAGTGATAAACACTATAGCATCTACTTTAGGTTATTATTGGTGTGTGAATCCATTTAATGGTGAAATTACATTTATTAATAGTGTTGAAGCTATACAAAAAACTATAACAAATCCTTTAAACTTTAATCAAGCACAAAAACAAAAAATACAAAATGCTTCATTCACAGAATCAAAACTTAAAAAAGTTTTTGTTAATTCTTTTGTTGGAGATTTTCAAGATTTCAAGGGAGATGGTGGAGATGAGAGTGATAGAGAAAGAAAAACAAATTTTTATATAATACCGTTTAACAAAATATTGACCAGCGGTTTTGATGACTGTTTGCAATATTTTTACGCTTTATGGGCTTCTAAAAACTGGAATGATTTCAAATTTAATGCTTTGTTCTTTTGGCTTCTTTTTAACTCGGAGGATTTTCGAGGTAGTATTGCTAACTTATTACCTGATGATGCCGCAAAAGGTTCTGTAAAGCCAAGAGATCTCAGAAAACTAAAATGGTCAAGTGATTTAAATCTTTCTCAAGCAGAGGCTTCAGCTCCTTCTAATAAACCTTTTGGCAAAAGGTCTGATGCGCGTTGGTATAATATAACTTCCGAAGCTCTAGAATCAACAGAAGATGACGAGGGTAATGTGACTAAATCACCATTAAATTTAATTAAGCCAAGTGAACTTAAATTAATGGATACTATAAAGACTTATTTTGAAACACTTCACAAAAGTTTTTATGTTTCCCCAACTTATACTTTTAAACAAGCTGAAAGAAGGAAATTTAACTCAGGTGATTTGCAGGTCAAAGGCCCATTTAAGAAAAAGACTAAATTGGTTGACATTGAAGATTTGTCTTTCATACGACCTTTTTTAGAAAGATTTGATGGTGGTGAAGATTTAACTCTAGAACAATTATTGATAAAATCTGATTTGCAGAGAGAGGGAACAGAAGACACAGATGGCTCTGGAGAAGATCAAGGATTAACAAGTGGTGACGAAAGTTTTAGATCAGGATTTACCAAAGATTATATTTTTGTTGGTATAAAAGAAAAGCCAACAATCAATATTAAATTTAATCAAGGCAACAATGAACTATTAAAATTTGATTTCTTGAATGAAAAAACTGTTGAAATGTTTTTTGAAACATCGGATCGGGGTGATACTTTTATTGGTTATAAAGAAAACGTCACATACAAAAACTCAAAAGGCGAAGAAAAATCAACAACAATGGAAAAAGCTCTTAATTCTGCGGTGGCTTTATCAGCAAGTTTATACAAAGAGGAATTTCCAGTAACTAGCATTGAAGAAGAAGAAGAAGAAGGTGTAACTGCTGGTGGTGATTTATCAGAACCTACTCCAATCGTTCCAAGACCAGACGATGTTATACGAGTAGCATACACAATAAAAAGCCGAGCAGAGATTGACGCAGATGCTAGTGGCGAAGAACTAGAGACAGAAGATACACCAACTAACACTGATTCTGGAGAAGATGTTTCAAACGATTTTGAACAAAAGTATTTTAATATTATTAATAATGGTGCAGATGGCGATCCTTTGCATCCTGCTGATTTAATTTCTAAAAAGGGTTTTATTGGGGAAATTAAATCCGCTGAAGCCAATGTATACAAAGTTGCAGAAATACCAAGACAAACATTAAAATCATCTTCTAGAACAATTTATGGACTAGAAATACCAACGGAAGAAGAATATGATATTACTCTTACTTCTTTATCATTAAGTTTGGCTGGAGGAGAAGGAGTAACAACAACTATTGGGGAATCTACTATGGACTTGATTCCAGTTGATGAACAATTTGTAGTCAGTGAATTCTATAATAAGGCTACCAGTATGCGATCCACATCGCCGCGAACAACTGCTGGCCAAAGAAACTTATTAGGTCTTTAAGGCAATGTCTTAATGAACTCCAAAAGCTTTCTTGCTTCTTTTGCTGGAATATCAGAGAAAGAATTCCAGTTGACAGTTTCTGGATTGCGGTAATGATTATCTTGCCAAAACTCGCGTAATTGTTTTGACTTGAATTCATCGAAGTCTACAGCATATTTATTGGCGACCACTTGTTCTAAATTCGATTGTGGCGACAGCATTGCGTTTGGTTCTTCTTCTTCAATGACATGAGGTTTTACTAATCCACGCGAATTGTCTAATTCGTCAACACCAACAATATTGATGTTTAAAAAATTACGAACACACCGCACAAACGCTCTGTTACATGCGATTGTTTCTAGAAACTTCAAACAAAAATCATTTGTATTTTCAGAAGTTGCATTAGCATATTCTTCATACAAAACCTCGCTACCAGTTTCATAATTCGGCAACCAACCAATACTACATTTGGCAGATACATAGTTTTTGCCGACTTGTTCTACATTAAATTGAACTTTATAAAAACCCCTAAGTTTTGCTAAGTATTTAATACCGCCAAGCAAAATTAAAAGCTCGTTATCTTTTAAACCTTCGGTTGAAGTTGGAACTTCTGTATTCTTGAATCGTTCTGGATTGGCGTAAAGAAATTCTTCTGGAATCATTGCTCTCCAGTTGACAGAACAATCTTCATTAAATTGATATTCTACATTATCAAGCAAACCAAATTCGTTTCTTACATATTTTTGTGGTGGGTAAGGAGGTTGTTCTGGTTTTTCTTTGGATGTTTTTTTAGCTGCCATGAGTGTATGGTAAATTATTTTGATTGTTTTGTCAACAATTATTTTATTTTAACGACAAGAAACATGGTGTAGAATCGCCAACCCAAGCTCCAAGTTGATTAAAGCAAAAAAATTCTTCTGCTTCTTCATTGGTTATGCCGTCTAATTCCAGTTTTTCGATAACCTTTTGTTTGTCATAACACACAATGGGATTTTGCCCAAATCTTTCTACCACCCCAATTATGCATTCGTCATAACCATCCATTATCATCAATTCATCATTATCAAATCCAGCAATCATGATTTTATTATTTTTCGGGGACATTATACAACATAACCCATTCCAAGTCAAGCATTAAATCATCAATATTATTGCAACCATTTGCTTCGTAATGACTATTGTGCATTGATTTATTTTTAAATACTTTTTTATTGCTTGCTATTTTTAAATTCTTTACGTCTTCTATATTTATAGTTGATTTTGATTTTTTGATTTTGGCTTGTTCGTCAAACGGAAAAACTTTATAGTCAAAAAACCTTATTCTTTCTTTCTTGAGGTTGTCTTTTTTCGTGCAGATTAAATGCATGTCAATACCTTGCTCGCGAATGTTATTAACAAAATCACTGTCAAATTCATCTGAAACATAATTGATTAATTTAATTTTGCCAGATTTAAGTATAGATTCTTTGAATGGTTTTTTGGTTATGACCGATACAGTGTGTTTGCCAACAATGCGCTCAAGGTTTTCTTCATTATAAAACAAATCCATTCGAACAAAAATATTATCATGATTAATTCCATATGCATTATCTGGAATAATTTCAATTTGTTGAATCTTATATTTTCCTCCAATGTATAAAACTTCTGGAATCTGACTTTTAAATTCTGGGTCAATTAAATCACAAAATTCTTTGGCGATTTCGTCTGGTTTGAGGCGGTTAATTGTTTTTGGATTTTCGTTAAATGAAAAAGATGGTTTTTCGCCGTCTGGACGATGTGTTTCAATTATTTTTTGATTTTCTCGATTGCCCCAATATGGACGCGCACATTCAGGATGAGTGTTTGCATAAATTGCCAACATCTTTTTATCGTAGTGTCCTGCTAAATGCGCTGGAAAAGAATCAACGCCAATAAAATAATCACAATTCTTAACCACATAAGCCATTTGGTTAATATTTGTTTTTCCACGCAAATCAATATCACAGTTGATAGTTGGGTCTTTTTCAAGTCCAATTTGAACCGTCTTGAGTTCGTGCTTATCAAGTAAAGGCTGCAACATAGTTTTTACTTCGTGCCAATAATCGTAGTCTCGTAAATTGTCTTTTGCAGAGGTGTGAAAAACCACATATGTATCTGCTGCCACTGGATAGAATGGCGCATTTATTTGTGGATTGTCAATTTTTAACCCTGTTGATAAACTGTATCTCTCAATTAAGTGCATTGTATTTATCCGAGTGAATGTTAAACATGATCTTGTCTGCGTCTCCTTGGTGGAGATAGTCAAGCATACGTTGAGTGCCAATGTGTGGTAAAAAACATAAATGGAAATAACCCTTGTGTTGGCTTGCGCCTTCCATCATTATCAAATTTTCCATTGCTGGATGAAACTCCAAAACTTTATGAATATATGGATTTCCATCTAATATTGAGTGAAATTGAGATTTGGTAGCAAAGTAAATGTCCTTATCAGGATAAGCTTCCTTCATGGATGGAAGTAGTGATGTTGTGATAAATACATCTCCAGCAGATTCAGGCATAACCAAAAGAATTCTATCTTCTATTTCTCCATCAAGCATTTCTGAAAGAT
>Ga0255753_1002507_pt1 | contig 20198 bp, 19 predicted proteins | sample 041ome_10_FD_179953 | JGI IMG/M metagenome (GOLD analysis project Ga0255753, IMG submission 179953) | Coastal salt marsh microbial communities from the Groves Creek Marsh, Skidaway Island, Georgia - 041412US metaG (version 2) | ecosystem: Environmental > Aquatic > Marine > Intertidal zone > Salt...
TAATCGCAGTGCTTCAGAAAACAAGGGAAACCAGTAACCATGGCCCGTATTACTTCCGCAGTTTTTTCCTCCCACATTCCCGCAGTAGGCGCCGCTATCGACTTTGGCACCACGGGTAATGAATACTGGTCCCCGGTGTTTGAAGGCTTTGAATATTCCAAGAAATGGCAGGCCGACAATGTGCCTGATGTCATCATCCTCGTGTACAACGACCACGCCAGTGCCTTTGACCTGCGGGTCGTGCCTACCTTTGGTATTGGCTGTAGCGAAGAATTTGAAAGCGCAGATGAAGGTTGGGGACCGCGCCCTATTCCTCCGGTTCAGGGCCATCCTGACCTGGCCTGGCATATTGCTCAGTCAGTGATTCTGGATTCTTTTGACATGACCATCTGCAATGATTTCAAGGTCGATCATGGCCTAACGGTTCCTCTCTCCCTGATGTTCGGGCAACCTGAAGCCTGGCCGTGTCGGGTTATCCCCTTCATGGTGAACGTGATTCAGTACCCACCTCCCACTGGCAGGCGTTGTTTTGAACTTGGCAAGGCCCTGCGTAAAGCCGTAGAGCTTTTTGACGAAGACCTGAATGTCCATATCTGGGGCACCGGGGGCATGAGCCATCAGCTTCAGTACAAACGTGCGGGCCTGATCAACAGGGAATGGGATCTGAATTTCATGAACACGCTGATCAATGATCCTGAGGAACTCACCAAGATCACCCATCCGGAATACATTCGTGAAGCCGGCTCCGAAGGTATTGAACTGGTGATGTGGCTAATAGCCCGAGCGGCACTGGGATCCCAGGTGGATGAAAAGCACCGTTTCTATCATGTTCCGGCTTCAAATACCGCGCTGGGGCATTTAATTCTCGAGAAAGCCGGCAGCTAGTATTTCAAACATTACGCTGGCTGTTGCATGCACCGCCGAGTTGAAAGAGAATCCCCTGACTAGTAAAAAACTATGGGGGCTCGTTCATGCTTTTGCGCAAACTGATTACATTTTGCCTGTTCACCGCTATTTCATTTTCTGCCCAGGCACAGGACTGCGATCGCAGTTGCCTGGCCGGCTTTCTTGACCAGTATCTCAATGCCATAATCGCTAACGATGCCTCCCAGGCACCGCTAAGCTATGGCTTCCGCCAGACAGAAAATTCTATTGTTACCCCTAACGACGAAGGACTGTGGTCTAGCGTCACCGCAATGGGTGAGTTGGAACGCCGTTACTATGACCCTGAAGGCAGTTCAGCGGGTTTCTATGGCTTGCTGGAAGAGAATGGCGAGCGAGCTGTGGTTTCACTGCGCCTGAAAGTTAACAACAATATGATCACTGAAGCCGAATGGCATGTTGGCAGAGAAAATGACCTGGGCCTGCAAGGCGTACCCGGAACAGTTTACTGGGATGCCGACAACCTCATTGCCAATCCACCCAACGAAGGGGCAGTGCCATTAAACCGTCGTTACAGCCGCGATGATCTGATTGCCATTGCCAACAGTTATTTCGACGGCATCATTGCCCAGAACAGTAAAGTAATTAAAGGTCATCCGGGATGCTCTCGGCGTGAAAACGGCCAGGATACTTTTGGTGGACCTTTGGCAGAAGGGGCAACCGGGTACAATGGCACTTCAGATTGCCGCACCTCAGGCGACTTTGGTCTCGCCCAGGTAGCCGCTCGTCGCGTTCAGGTAGTGGATGTAGAACAGCAAATAGCCATGCTTTCTGTCGTCTTTTTGCGCCGCCCGGGCAATGAACGCTGGAGAAACCATTTCACCGAAGTGTTCAGCATTGAGGATGGCCTGATACGTCATGTCCACGCCGCCATGTTCTATGCCAGACCAAATCAACCAGTACCAAACTGGCCACCCTATGACGGCAATTTTCCATTGACACCCAATGCTGCCGAGTAGCCTTGGGTGACAGCGTCATAGCAAAATAAACCGCATTTATTAGAATATTTTTCAGCACTAGAAAAGCTAGAGGTAAGCAAAATGAATCCAGTACTCCCGCCCATTGACGATACAAAAATCTGGGACGTTATGCTCAGTGTTTTCAACTCCCAGGCTATTGCCATTGCCCTGGAGCTGGAAGTCTTTGATGGCTTGAGTGAGCCTTCAGGCGTCGAAGAACTTGCAAATAAACTCGGCTATTCCCCGCGCGGTATGAAGGCATTATTGCCGATGCTCAAGGTACAGGGTTTTCTCGACAAACATCAGGGTGCTTACCAGCTCAATAACCTGTCGCGCACCTATATGCTGAAAGACAGCCCCTATTACTGGGGTCCATTTTTTAGTCGGCGTGCAGAAGCGTTTCCAAACTATAAAATGATTCTGGAAAATATTCGTGATGGAGAAACGGTTGAGTCGAGGGCCGCAGCTGATGGCTGGGAATCAGGCACCCTGCCTCCGGAAGTAGCCAAAAGCGTAACTGACTTTATGCACTGCCATTCCATGCCTTCCGCGGTGGGGCTGGCCCATACCTGCGATTTTTCTGGTGTTAGCAGCCTGCTAGATGTGGGCGGCGGTTCCGGCTGCTATGCTTCCGCGCTGGCCAATCATTATCCAGAGATGAAATGTACTATTATGGAACTGGATGCGGTTTGTGAGGTAGCCAAAGGCTATATTGAAAAAGCCGGCGTATCAGACCGCGTCGATACCACAACTGTGGACATGTTCAGGGAAGACTGGCCTGAAGGTTATGAAGCTCATTTTTTCTCAAACATCTTCCACGACTGGAGCATAGAAACCTGCGAACAACTGGCACAAAAAAGCTTTGACGCTCTGGCTCCAGGAGGACGCATCTGTCTGCAGGAAATTCTTCTGGAGGAAAGTGGTGATGAACCCTACGCCGCTGTCGCCTTCTCCTTTTTCATGACCCAGGGAACCAAAGGTCAGCAGTTTACTATGGCGCAATTAGAGGCAATTTTGACGAAAGCAGGATTTAGCAATATTAGCGCACAACGTTCCTATGGTTATTACTCCCTGGTAACAGGAAAGAAACCCTGAAATAACCAGCAATGAAACTGGATTAGGAATCCGTCTCTGCGAATAACTGTGTTTTTGCGGTGTTGTATATAGTCGACAGGATTGGCAGGGCGTCGCTGATCTTGCGCTCCAGCGAAAGGGCATAAAATTGCTCACGAACTTTATTTGTCCGCCCCACGATTTCAACGCCATAGTGCGCACAGACTTCCTTTTATATGATGCTCGGCATGAAAAACAGTCCTTTTCCGGTTTCACCAAAGGCTTTAAGTAAGGCACTGTTATAAAACTTGCCAACGATATTCGGTGACACATCCATGGACATGAACCATTGATCAATGGGAGGACGAATAGTGCTGTTATCAGTTGGCAATAACAGGGGAGCCTGTTGAAGACTTTTCGTAAAATTCTTTCGATATTGTCTGGCGAGTTTTCTGACAGAAAAACAGGTTAAAGGGCTTTCACCAAGCTTATGATTCATCAGAGTGGTATATAACCCTGTTGGGAAAAATACACATCGGAAATATGTGAAACAGATAGAATAATTTGAAAATACCTATGCAGGAATCAGAGCTGGGTGGAATCAATAGCATCCCTGCCATGATTTCAAAAACACATGCTTTTGATTGTAAAGGACAATCAAACAGCAGTTATTTCTTTCAAAAACAGCAGCAGTAGGGAAAATAGTCGGAAAAGACTCGGTTAACGAGGCATTTCAAACACCAGAGAAGGGTAAACATGAGAAAGGATCGTTGGTATTTTACGAAATACGCCAGAAACAGCAGATGTTAGGCGAATCGTTACTAGGCGGGGTCTCTGATTAACTCGAGCGCGTTACCAAATGGATCCTTGATATAGATTGATTCCGTGCCGTCACGATGAGTAGTCAATGCGCCATACTTTTCCGGGTGGGCACTGGCCACTGCAAAATGAGGAGGATGTTGCCCTGGCAATACCAGAGCCAGGGAAATGTTTTCAAAATCCAGCATGGCCCAGCTCTCGTCCTGATAACTGACATTGACGGAAAATTCCTTGCAGTACCAGTCAACGGCACTGGCAATGTTATCTACCTGGATTGCAATATGATGAATACTGTCTGTCATACAACGATCTCCCACTATTCGGCTTTAGAAAACCAATATCCTAGACTTTCTCAATTACCAGACTAAGCTCGCCTACGCGAAAACCGAATTTTCTCAAAACTGTCCTGTTGATAATATGATCTTCGTCAACAAGAAATAACCAGTCATCCAGATTCACCACAATCGTGCCATCCCCATAGGGAACCTCAAGACTGTAAACCCAGTTGAATGCAGCCCCTGAAATTTCGCCGTTGGCCGTGCCAATGACATCGCCGGCGACACCGGAGTATCGGCCATTACCCTGATGCGTCAATTGCCAGATGCGATCCTGCTCCTCGCCATCATCGTAAATAAAGTGTTCGACCAACGTTCCCTGCTCGCCCTCCCATGAGGCTTCAATAGTAGCTTCAAAGCGCCTGGTTACTTTGCCAGATCTGTCTTGCAGCAAGCCATAAGCCATCAGGCTGCCCTCGAAAAATGTTCTCAGGTCAAGCTGCGGAGTGGTATCACGATAATCATCCAGCGTCGTTTTGCTGCAGGCGCTGATGCCAAGGGTAAAGGCAATGACAAGTATGCCGAAAATTGAGTGTTTATGTTTATGCGACAGCTTTGTTGGTAAAACGTTGTTCAAATTTTTCATTAACTTTGCCTTATTAGATTATCTCTGAAATCAGGTCGAGTAGTTTTTTCAGACAACCAGATCGCCGCAAACTGTTCCGTGAAAGCAGAGTCTGCAATAGTGCCCAGCAGACGTTCATTTAAATAGAAATTACTGGCACCCTGCGCATCCACATAAAGGGTTATAATATCACCGTTATCTACATCACCAAGCAAGCTCCCCAAGGTGTTGAGTCTTGTGGCATTGTCTTTACTGTCGGCATCAATACCAATGGCTTTCCATTGTTTACGGGTTTCATCTACCAGCTGCTGGACACTGAACTTACGTTTGTAATGCAACTCAAGGGCGAAAGGCCTGGTTTCTGAAAATACAAAATTACCGTTATTAGAATAAAGTCTTGCCTCGTATACATGCCAGAAGAAAAATTTTAGCTCTGCCTCGCCTACCAGCTGGAGCTGCTGCCAGGGCTTTGAAGGGACTTGGTCCTGCGCCTGAGCAGAGATCGCACTGGTTGAAGCAGCCTGAATAAACAGAAAAACACAAAGAAATTGAAAAAGCTTATTCATTTTATTTGCTGACCTTTTAAATACTCTTATCTAGATCTTAATCTTTTTCAGTATCCACTCTCCACATTGAATTATCAACGGCACAAAGCCTGCCCACAATACGCCAATGAGCAGCATGGTGAGGGGTATGGACAAACCATAACTCACCGCGCCCATAAGATATCCGGTAAAGTAACCCAGACAGCCGGCGACAATCCCTATGGCCGATTGTGCCAATGGATGCCAGCGAGTGATAAAGGAAAACCCCCTTGGCAGGGTCAAGGAAAAAGATAACCATAACAATATCAACCAAAGAGGAAGATAAGCTGAAGGAAAAACAAATACGCCAGAAACCATCAGCAAGGAATCCATCGCCAAGCCACTGACAAAAGTCAGTACCACGATCGGTAAAGCACGGATGATGCCAGGCCAGGTCAGTATTTTTAGTGCAATAAGCGCAACCACCGGGAATACAGCCTTGGATTGAAATATGACCAACCCCACCCAGGTGAACTTGAACAGGACTAGGTCCACCCAGGTGGGTAGTAATAATCCTGAAATTTGCCGAGCTGGATTGTTCACTATAAACATTCTCTTTAGGCTTAATTTTACGCAAAAAACACTGAAATGGATTCATTGCCCAGCCCTTTGAACTGGTACCATAAGCCCATGTCCATGCAACAATACCTTGCCCGTTATGCTGAATCAGACGCCTCTGACGTACAGCATTATCTCCAGCATGCAAAAACGGATTTTGATAGGAGCTGGGAGCATGTATTGTGCATTCCCGCCTTTGCAGAAGCAGCGGATTTTCTTGAAAAACTCACCGTGAATATTCAGCAGCAATCTGCCCTGATTATCCTCGTGGTCAATGCCAGCGCAAAGGCAGATCCCGGGAAAATCGAGCAGACCAGACAAATTGCAGCACATCTATGCCGTCACTATTCATGTGCAGCCAGAATTGCACCCCATATTCAGCTCTTGTCCATGGGTGACAAGCTGGATGTATTGCTGGTGGAGCATATCAGTCCCGGCCTGTTATTAGCGGAAAAGGAAGGCGTCGGCCTGGCACGAAAAATTGCCTGTGATATTGCCTGCCAGTGTATTGCCCTGGGAGTAGTGAAAACGCCCTGGATTCATTCAAGCGATGCCGATGTTGTTTTACCCCATGATTACTTTCAGGCAACAGCGAATCTGGACTCTAGAGCGATCAGCGCCGGCATCTATCCCTTTCAGCATACGCCCCATAATGAAAATGACATTGTTCATGCCCAGCAGTGCTATGACCTGGCTATGGACTATTATGTCGCCGGTCTGAAATGGGCAGGTTCTCCCTGGGCTTTCCATACCATCGGCAGCACCTTGCTAATCAACAGTCAGCACTATGCCAAGGCCAGAGGGTTTCCCAGACGTCAGGCCGGAGAAGATTTTTATCTGTTAAACAAGCTGGCAAAAATCGGCGAGGTCATCAACCTGCAGTGTGCACCACTGGCACTGGAAAGCCGCCTTTCAGACCGCGTCCCCTTTGGGACTGGCCCGGCATTGCTTAAAATCATGACCCTGGATGATCCACAGCAGCAGTATCTGTACTACCATCCCGATTGTTTTCTCGCGCTTAAATGCTGGCTGCACATCTGCCAGACGCTGCAGCCCGAAACTTCAGGATCGTTAAGTCTGGAAACCATCACTGCGGCTAAAAATAGCGTTGAAGCGTTTTCAACGCTGTTTTCAAAGGTTGATAGCAAATTATTACTGCAATGCCTGAAGGCATTGGGTGTAGACAAGGCCATGGCACACGCCGGCACCCACAGCAAAACCAAAGATACATATGCCAGGCATATGCATAACTGGTTTGACGCCTTTTTGACCTTGAAATTTATTCACTGGATGCGCGACAACGCCCTGCCCTCGCTGCCCCTTCATGAGATTCGTGGGCTGGAGTCAACAGCCGCTATTCAGAAACAAAGCGGTCTTGTGCTAAATCCCGCTGCCTAGGTTTCTTCTGCAAATTATGTCCCAATGCTGCCAGCATGGATCCTGCAACCACCAGTAGCGCACCGAGATAAGCCAGGGCATTAAGCTCACTATCACTAAACACTGACGGCCACCAATGTACCGCCAGCATCATCGACACGATGGTCAACAATGGTGCCAGCGTGATAACGGCACTAACCTTGGCTGCATCCCAGAGAAACAAAGCCTCGGTAAACGCGCCGTAGGCAAGAACCAGGTTCAGACTGCAGAACAGCAAGGCGCCAAACTGCAGACCATTCAGTGATAACACGGTTGCCGGACTGGCAAAAGGCAATAACAGAATCACACCTCCCAGATACATAAGACTGGTGAGCTGGATTGAATCCATATTTGTTAACAGGTTTTTCTGTAGCAAGCCATAAGTTCCCCAGGTCACTGAAGCAAGCACCATCAATAGAATGCCGATGGAATAATCATTCAGGGAGGAAAATATTTGCGCGAGTCGATCATTAAAAAACAGGGAAAAACCACCCAGTAACAAGGCAACCCCGATCCATTCCAGCCAGCCAAGTCTTTCCTTGTAAAAAAAGATGCTGCCAAACATAAGAATGAAGGGGGCCATTTGAATTAACACCTGGGCACTTTCAGGATTAAGATAGCTCAGGCTACTAAGATAGAAAACAAAGTTGGCGGCAAGAGCAGCAGCTGCCAGAAACAGCACCAGCTTCACTTTTGAATTGTAGGTTCTCAACGCTGGCAACTTGCCACGACGCCAGAGAAAGACAAATACCACTATGGCAGCCAGAGTAAAGCGATACCAGGTAATAGTAATGGTATCCATAGAGCCAATCAGTACGACGAAGGCGACAGGCAACACTCCCCACATCAGGGCGGTTAGTAATGACAGGAAAAATCCCGCCACGGGACGTCTGGCAGACATAGGTTTGGTTCCCTGACTATGAATACTGACTCACCTGAAGGTGAAGACCTCGGAAGACTGCTTGAAAGCATTATAGCTATCAATATCATCTTCAATAAGGATGGCGTCGCTATTCAGGCGTTGCTGCGCTGACTGAAAATCTTCCTGATGAAGTCTTCCTGCTGACATGCCCACCAGAGCAGCAGCCTCGCCCTGGACAACCTGCCTGCGGTAGTATTCAACAATGTGACTTTTTTCCAGCGCTTCGATGGCATCAGCCATTTTCAGCGTGGCATCCTCTGCAGTTTCCTCAATCAGAATATCACTCCAGAAGCGACCACTTAGAGCGCCCAGACTCTGGGGCTCCTGGCGCAAGTTATTTAACAGTCCGGCTTTGATATCACTAAACATGCTATCAGGCATGGTAACCAGTTCAGACTCATAATCGAGCAGGAAGCCTTTGATCTCTGCCTCCAGCTGCAGGGGATCGGCAACCGGCGATTCAATGGTCATGGCCAGACCAGTGGTTTTCAGTATCGGCATCGAGCCGGCATTGACCACATAACCCAACTGTTTTTTCGTGCGCAGGGCATCAAAAAAAGGCGTACGTAAAATACTACCCAGCAGGGAGACCGTAGCGCGGCTTACCAGCTTGTCATCGGGCGCCTGCAGATAAATAACAATAGCCGAATCAACATGATCCACCATCACTTCCTGCACTACCCTGCTGCCCGGCTGCAGTTTCAATACAGTGCCAAATGGAGGATCAATAACAGCCGGGCTTACCGATAAATAGCGCGTCAGAATATCCAGCATTGCCAGTGCGTCGTCCTGTTCAACATTGCCGTGATAGAGTACCTGCAGATTGAGGTTTTCCAGCATGCGGGGAATAAAGGCCCGCACCTGTTCCAGGGTAATTTTTTCGAGAGCATCGATACGCTGCTGTTCTGACCAGTAAGGATTAACCAGCAAGGCCTGGACTTTCTGATAAAGGCGGGTATAGGGCATCTGTTTGTCAGCATTTTCCAGTCCCCGTATTCTTTCAGTTTTAATAATATCAAAACGTTCCTGCTCAAAATCCGCTGCCACCAGTGTCTCCAGCAAAGCTTCCAGCAAAATATCCTGTTTGTCGTTATAACCACCCAGACGAATAGAGAAACCACGCGCTCTGCTGGTCACCCCATAAAAGACACCGGCCAGGTTTGCCGGATAACTGTATTCATTGAGCTTGTCATTGACCAGGTTAATCACCAGGCTCGACATCAGATTATGTTCCAGGGATTCATTGAATAGAGGCGTCATGGCATAGGCATAGAAATTTGCCCGCGGCACCTGGAACTCATTGTCATGTTTGAACCACAGCTTTATGCCGTTTGCATCGATGATAAGTTCGGGTTTGTTTTGTGGCCCGAAAGCACCAGCTCCTGCTGCATCCCGAATACTCAGGTCATCAGGTAAAAAAGGATTTGGCTGTGTAATGGCAAGTGCTGGATCAACTGTATTGCTGCGCCAACTACTGATGCGCTGTTCGTCCAAGGGGAAATAGTTGTAACGCCCACCAAATAAAGGGTCCTGCTGTGCACCGGAAACAGTTTTAGAAGTAAAGGTCAGCAAGGCATTATCAGGACGCAGGTAAGAAAGGATTTCCCGATACAGCGCCGGGTTGTAATCCTCGAAGGCATAGGCTGCAGTAATAATTTCCTCTGGCGGATAAAGCTGAAGCCGTCGTGACATACCACTGACAAGGCCTACTGGCGAACCGGGTTCCTGAAAGGCAAAACTGATATCGGCCATGGTACGTTGCTCGTCGAACAGCCACTGCTGAATTCCGTCGCGTTGTGCCAGGGCAATAAACTGAAAAAGCAGGGCCGAGATTTCATCAATTCGCTTAACGCCATCCTCGGTCAGGGACAGAGAAAATGAAAACGTGGCGTTGTCCTGGTAAGACATACCGCCGCCAGCACTCAGACCATTAACCCAACCCCTCTCACGCAGCAGGGACAACAAACTGCCCTCACCTTCATGACCCAGAATATTGCCTAGATAGTTAAGCGGCTTGGCGCGATAATATTCCCACATAACCGGAATCGGAAAAGTATAGGACAGGGATCGCGTATCCCGTACCGGTTCAATTTCCAGCAGTGCTGGCAACTGACCCTGCAAAAACAAGGGATCATTAGTACGCGGTGCTTCTACATTTCTATTTTCTATATCCAGAAAATAGGTCAGCGCCAGGGTTTCCAGCTCATCCAGTGATTCCTGCCCGATAATGGCAAGGCTCATCATATTGGCGGAGTAATAACGCTCATACTGATCTTTTAACGCCTGCTCCAGCGAGCCTGCAGCCTTATCCTGCAAGGTGTCGAGGCTACCGACGGAAAACTGCGACAGTGGATGCGCAGGATTCATTACCTGCTTGAATATTGAGTAACTGCGACGGCCGTCATTTTCAAGGTTGGATTGATACTCCGAATTCACCGCGTTACGTTCACGATTTACATATTCCTCGTTAAACAGCGGCGCAATAAAAAACTGGGCGAAACGATCCAGGGCAGGCGCCAGGGAATCCTTTTCAATATCAAAGTAGTAATTGGTATTTTCATAGGAGGTATAGGCATTATGGCTACCACCATGACTGCTGATGAATTCCTGGTACTCACCGGATTGGGGAAATTTTTGCGTACCCAGAAAAAGCATGTGCTCCAGAAAATGCGCCAGCCCCTCGAATTCAGCCGGATCACTGTTGGAGCCCGCATTCACATCCATTGAGGCCGCGGCCTTGTCGGTTTCAGGATCGGAAATAAGCAGAACCTTGAGACCATTTTCCAGTTCCAGCGCACGATAATCACGGCGATCATTGGGACTCTTGGGAATATCATCTACACGGGACAATAATGCCCCATCAACATTACTTTCCTGGAGTGCCTGCCTGACTACCGGCTGGCATGCCAGCAAGCTGAAACATACGAGAATGAAAAAAATACGGCTTGGGGTAGTCAGTGAAAAGTGTTTGCTGAACATGTAAATATTTACTCCTTAAATTCCAGAACAAACATAGCATAAGCGGGCACGTCGCATAAGAAATGCCCGGAGGAATATGGGAAGAACAAGGTAGACATTACTTTATTGTTTATTATTTCAATAGGTCGTTGCGCGCTATGTCGAATGACGGGCTGCGCCCTTATCCGACCTACAGCTTTTTCGCATTCAAAGGTTTAAAAAAGCTCCAGGGCTGGCTCATCCAGCGCGAATAGCTGCTCCCTCAGTTCCAGGATATGCCCAGCCCAATAACTTTCACTGTTAAACCAGGGAAAGGCCAATGGAAAAGCCGGGTCATCCCAACGCCGCGCCAGCCAGGCACTGTAATGCATCAGCCGCATGGTGCGCAGGGATTCAATCAGCACTAGTTCGCCGGGATTAAAATCATAAAATTCGTTGTAGCCATCTATCAATTCACTTAACTGGGCCAGCTTTTCCTGTCGGTCACCGGACAGCAGCATCCACAGGTCCTGAATCGCCGGCCCCGTCATGGTGTCATCAAAATCGACAAAGTGCGGCATGTCATCACGCCACAGCACATTACCCATATGACAATCGCCATGGATACGTATTTGTGCCGGTACTCTGGCTGATGCAAACACATCCCCAATACGCTTTATCAGATCCTGAGCCAGCGTGGAGTATGCCGGACGAAGATCCTGGGGAATAAAATTATTTTCCAACAGATACTGGGCACTCTCTTCGGCAAAATATTCAAGGGTCATGGTGCGCCGGTGCTGAAAACTCTTGATTGCTCCAGCGGCATGCAGCCGGCCGATAAAACGTCCCATGATCAGCAAATTATCCAGACTTAGATCAGGACTGCGCCCTCCCCGTCTTTTAAACAGGGCAAACTGAAAGCCGGCAAATTCTGCCAGCGTGCAATCCCCCATCACAATCGGGGGCACGACAGGAATTTCAAGGTCAGCCAGTTCCAGGGAAAAGCTGTGCTCTTCCAGAATCTGCTCACGACTCCAGCGCTCAGGCCGGTAGAATTTTGCAATCAGCGGGTCAGCATCTTCAACACCGACCTGATAAACACGGTTTTCATAACTGTTCAGGGCAAGGATACGCGCATCGGAAATAATGCCGGTAGATTCAACGGCATCAATGACGGCGTCAGGCGTCAGCTTTTCAAAAGGGTGAGATGAGGGCAAAACAGCTCCAAAGCAGATAATCAGGGCGCACTATACTAGCACGCCCCGGCGCTTCACCCTGAAAAGGAGTTAACGAATACGCGGTAATTCCCTGAAACCCGGCTTCGCCATCAGAAACTGTCCGGTATGGATAACCCTTTCGCGAAAGCCGCCTTCACAAAAGCACAGATAGTAATTCCACATACGAATGAAAATATCATCAGTGCCCAGGCGTCTTACATCATCAATGCGATCCCAGAATCGTTCACGCCATGCTGCCAGTGTCTTGGCATAATCATGGGTAATATCTTCCAGGCCAATGAGCTGTAAATCAGTCTGGGTAGCAATTTTGTCGGCGATCACTGCATTGGAGGGCAATTGCCCGCCAGGGAAAATATAACGTTTTATAAAGTCGATACTGTTAACAGACTGCTCGAAACGTTGATCGGAGATAGTGATTGCCTGAATCAGCATCAGCCCATGAGGTTTCACCAGGCTACTGCAGGTCTGAAAATATTCATCATAGTATTTGGCACCCACCGCTTCGATCATTTCCACGGATACCAGTTTGTCGTACTGTTGGGCGCTGCCGTCCAGCTCACGGTAATCCTTTTCCAGCAAGGTAATTTTTTCTTCCAGACCTTCCTGCTTAACCCAGTCACAGGCATGCATATACTGTTCATGGGAAATAGTTGTTGTGGTTACCCGACAACCAAAATGTTTTGCCGCATGAATCGCCAGACCACCCCAGCCAGTGCCGATTTCTAGTAAGTGATCTTCTGGTTGTAATTGCAGACGCTCACAAATGTGCTGAAACTTGTTGAGAGAGGCATCATGCAAGGTGTCGCTTTCGTTTTTGAAGATGCCCGACGAGTACGCCATGGTGGGATCAAGAAACAGGGAGAAGAACTCATTGCTCAGGTCGTAATGGGCAGAAATATTACGCTTGGAACCGGTAAGTGAGTTAGCCCTGAAGGCATGGTGCATCTTGCTCGCCAGCTTTCGCCATAACGGTTGTTTATTGCCCATTTCCTGCAAGGTATGCATATTGAGTACAAACAGACGGATCACTTCAAGCAGATCGGGAGTATCCCATTGGCCCAGCATGTAAGCCTCACCGGCTCCTGTGGAACCGTCTTTCAGGACCGCCATAAATGCCGCCGGGTCCTTGACCTGAATACTGGCAGTGACAGTCTTGTCCTGTCGGTCGCCAAAATGTCTGGTCTGTCCATTCTCTTCCAGTACCAGTGAGCCGACAGTTAATCTTTCAAGGATGGCATACACCGCCTTGCGGGAAAGCTCTGTCATGTTAAAAAGACTCTTGGCCCCTGACTTGTTTTGATCTACAGCTGTAATTCTCACTACCGGTTCCTCACTTTTTACAATTGTTCATTGCGTTACTGGCTAATGGATTAGCTCCTGAATTAACCCCTGAATTAACAACGGGAGTAGTCATTGCTTTAGTATTAATATGCTTGCTGGCCTGCTTTTTAGGGTGCGGATGGAATGGTATATTTTTCCACCACAGTTTTAATGCCTGCCAGTAAATTCCCCAGGCTACCTGCAAGGTCATAAAAGGATACTTCGCCAGTATCATATTCAAAGCCCCGGGAGTAATTGCCCGGTATTTCAGATGCATGGCAGCATTAAACATACGCTGGCTTTTTGCCTGCTGCCCACCTTGAGCATCATTTATTGCATGCTGTTTTATAACTGATTCTTTTACTGACCTTTCCAGGGACTGATCCGGCACATCGCAGCTATGGTTCTCCATATAAATACCAAGATTTTCTCCCGGCACCGTACTGCGCCATCGATACTCCATTGCCATCGGCAGGAACGGTGAAACATGGTGGTCCTTGCCAAACGAGGCCCGGGTTTTGCCATTCTCCTGTGCTGCCCTGATAACATAACTGTGGCGTTCGCCCCATGGTGTATTGGTCACTTCCGCTACAATATATTTGAGATTTTCCTCGCTATCAAAACAGTAATAACAGGTAATAGGATTGATAATAAAGCCGAAATAGCGCAGGTTGCTCAACACCCTTACCGGGCCATCGGGTATTTCACCGGTTTCTTCACAGACACGCATTTTTACTGCGTCTTTTAAAGGTATTGCCGGGTCACCCAGATAATCTTCGCGATGGAAACTGGCCAGATTAGCCTTGTTGACTGACCACAATAGGTTACTGGCAAACACCTGGTCCAGTTCGTCCAGATCCAGGTACATCATGAATACTTTATAGCGAAAACGATGCAGCCTGGGCACAAAGCGGCAATGAGTAACTATACCTTCATAAATGCCGCTTTTGAATTTGCTTTCATGCATAGTTTTTTTGGCCAGGCGCCTTTTCTATACCGCCTCGGCCAATGCCGGGGCCGGGGTAGACTGATCCTGATTACTGTTCAGCTGACGCGCAACGCGCAGTGCACTCCATACCCCATCTTCATGGAAACCATTACGCCAGTAGGCACCACAAAACCAGGTGCTTTTCACACCATTGATTTCCTGCCAGCGATCCTGCGCCTTGATACCGGCTTCCGAGAAAACCGGGTGATCATATTCAAATTCACCAAGGATCTTTGAGGGATCAATATCCCCGCTCTGATTCAGGGTGACACAGAAAGTTTCGTCGGACTGGATGGACTGGAGAATATTCATATCATAGGTCAGTGTGGGCCGCTCAATATGGTGATCCTTACCGGTTAAGGCCACATTCCAGCTCGACCAGCAACGCTGGTTTTCAGGCAGCAAGCTGATGTCAGTATGCAGCACTACCTCATTTTTAGTATAGGGTATCGCAGAGAGGATAGATTGCTCATTACCATCAGCATCCGCCAGCATAGCCAGAGCCTGATCACTGTGACAGGCAAAGATTACCTGATCATATTCAGCAGTAAAGCCTTCACTTTCCACTCGTACCACAGGCGACCCATAATTATCCTGGTAGCGGGTTACCTGTTTGACCGGGTTACCCAGTTCGATATTATTTTTAAATTTTTCTGACAGAGGCGCAATATAACTTCTGGATCCACCCTTGATCACACGCCACTGGGGGCGATTCTTGATATTCAAAAGGCCATGATTGCGGAAGAAGCGCACGAAAAACTGCAGTGGAAAACTCAGCATCATCTCGGTATTGGATGACCAGATTGCCGCGCCCATAGGCACCAGGTAGAGGTCGCGGAAAGGTTGGGAATAACGATACTTATCCAGATAATCCCCCAGAGACATGGCCTTGCAATCCGGGTCTTCCTGTAGATGTTTTTCAACCTGGCCATTAAAGCGCAGGATATCTTTGGTCATGCTGAGGAAACGCGGCGAAACCAGGTTGCGGCGCTGGGCAAACAGGGTATTCAGGCTTGAACCGGCATACTCTATTCCTGTGACTCGATCACTGACCGCGAAGCTCATTTGCGTGGGCTGACTCTCAACCCCCAGCTCATCCATCAGCTTGATAAATTCGGGATAGGTCCAGTCATTAAAGACAATAAAACCGGTATCTATAGCATAGTCCCTGCCCTTGTGGGTGACATCAATAGTTGCCGTATGGCCACCAAGTTTGTTGCCGGCTTCGAACAGGGTAATCTCATGGTCATCTGCCAGCGTGTGGGCTGCCGTTAATCCGGAGATGCCACTACCAATAATTGCAATTTTCATGAATCTGCTCCGGATCTTCGCAAACGTTTACCAATTTTTAAATACCACAGGCGCGGTAAAAGTGCCATGGATTTCAATAGCAGATTCAGCCGCGCCGGAAAGGCAATTGTCAGGGGGCGCCGGACTGCTTTTCTGAGAATAATATCAGCAGCATCATCAACCTCAACCAGGAACGGCATGGGAAAATCATTACGGTCTGTCATCGGTGTTTTCACAAAGCCGGGATACACTACAGTGACATCCATACGATCGCCCAGATCACTGCGCAATGATTCAAGAAAATAGCTCATGGCCGCTTTGGAAGAGCCATAGGCCTCGGCTCTCGGGAAGCCAAGATAACTACTCATGCTACCAATACCGATGATATGCGGGCGCTCACAGGATGAATTTTTTGCCGCTTCAGCGGTAATTTCCAGCATTGGCAGAGCCGCAATACAGGCGTTGACCACTCCAAAATAGTTGGTCTCATTAACACGCCGGATCATATTGATATCCAGGTCCGGTAAATCAATGTACTCGCAGGTTCCCGCGCTCAGAATAATGGTATCCAGATCTTGAACCCCGGCTTGCTGTAGCAAATTGACCATGGCGACATCATCGGTGACATCACAGGGCAATGCTATTAACTGGCCGCCACTATTTATCGAGGCTTCACTGCCATAAGTTGAGTCAAATTGCTGTACGATGTCGTCAAGGGTTTGCGAGGAACGCCCGCTGATGTAAACCCGATGTCCCTGTTGGGCAAGTTTCTCGGCCATAGCCCGACCGATACCGGAACTGGCACCGGTAACCCAGATTGTTTTGGTTTTAACAGTGTTAGTTGATTGTTGCATTATTATTGTTATTCTTGATTAGCAGATATTTATAATCAAACTAGTTATTCTGAGCAGCCATACGCCCTTTCAGGCTTCGAGTGATGCCGCCAATAACTGGCAGGTGTTCATAGAGTAAGGCACCCAGATCGTAACAGTCTTCATGATAATAAATACGATTGGTGAATTTGAGATGGGACATGCCACGTACGGTGATAATTTTACCGCCGGAGATTTTTTTGTGGGCAAAATCCATTTCCCAAGTCAGGTAGGCAGTGTTTTCGCCGGTAAGAACTTCTAGATAGCGGATCTTGTAATGGCTGAGGTTGACCGCCATTTTTTTCATATAATGCTTGAGTGACAGAATGCCGTCGACTTTATGGACGGGATCAACAAATTCAATATCCTGAGTATAGAATTCATCCAGTTTGGACATATTTTCAGCTGAGAACTTTTCATAAAAGTTCATCAGATTCATCAGCAATTGCTGGGCTTTGGAGTCTGGAGAGTTATTCATATTTTTTCTTTACAAATTAGGCAGTTATAATCGAATTAGGAACATATACGCAGGGAAAAATATTTCGGATCAGATATGTAATTTTCCCGTAATTTAATTGATCCACACGCAACACTTTGCCGTAGAACAGACATAACACCAAATAATGACAGATAAATACAGTAATCCCGAAGTCGGTGGAGTTTCCCCTTGCCTACAGCAGGTCATCATAATTTTGGACAAAAGAGCAAGCGCGTTGTGAATGAAGCAACCGTCAAATGGTCCAATTTGTTGCTGAAAGTGGCGGACCAGGACCGTGCTGCATTCGAGCAGCTATTCGTCAAATTTTCTCCCCTTATCAAGGCTTTTGCCAACAAGCAGGCCGGCGCAGACAAAGGCGTCAATATGTCTGAGGAACTGGTTCAGGAGACTATGGTGAAGGTTTGGCAGAAAGCCCCCTCCTTCAACCCTGAAAAAGCAAGCGCCAGCACCTGGATATTCACCATCGCCAGAAACACCCGTATTGATTTGTTACGCAAGAATGCCCGCCACTTTATTAATAAGGCGACTTCCATCCCTGGCAACGATCAGCAAAATGATGGTTTTGATGTTGACGATATCTGGATAGAAAACGAAGACGAAGATATTTTTAATCAGCTGATTAAACAGCGAAACAGCGAAGCGCTGCACGAAGCCATGAAAGCCCTGCCGGAAGAACAGTCATTTATTCTAAAGAAGGTTTATCTGGAAGATAAATCCCATTCCGAGATTGCCGAAGAATTGCAGATGCCATTGGGCACTGTTAAATCGCGGGTGAGGCTGGCACTGAACAAATTGAGCCTGTCGGTCGACAGATAACCTGTTGTTAATATTAATAAATTAGAGAATATAACAAATTAAATTGATCGAAAAAGAGAGAGCCAGCGTAGAACTCGCGTTGACAGGCAAAACGAAAGCCAGAGAAAAGAGAGAAAGTTACTTACATTAAAATTTTAACGACTGCTGATCACTGAAGATCACTGACGAGATACAGGAAAGATTCAGAAAAATATCATGGTTAAATATCATCCCGACACAAGGTTTCTCACCGATTATGCTGCAGGAAGTCTGCCTGAATCCCAGGCCCTGTGTGTAGCAGCACATCTTCATTATTGCTCTGGCTGCCGCGCCAAGATCCGTGAGCTGACCCAGCTGGGCGCAGAGTTTTTCCTGACCCAGGAACCTGAAGCTGTAAGTGAAGATAGTTTCGACCGGCTTTGGCAATCCTTACAGAATCAGGAGACGCCAGCAGCCCAGCAAATTCATCTGCAGCAAGAACCGGAAACTACCCCGGACACGACTAAAACTACTAAAACGGCTACTAACACCCCCAAGTCAGCGCAGGAACTTCCCCAGGCCATTGAGAAACTTACTCGCGGCAATATTAACAGCCTGAAGTGGCGTAATATCGGCAAGTCCTTTCGTTTTTCTAACATCCCGCTGGGTGAGCAGAGCAGGGAAACCACTCTTTTCCATATCAAGGCAGGCGGCAATGTTCCCAAGCATCATCACGGTGGTGATGAAATCACAGTGGTGCTGAAAGGCAGCTTTTCTGATCAGGAAGATCATTACCACGTTGGTGATTATATTGTGCGCACCAGTGGTGAATCACACACACCGGTAGCATCCCAGGATGAGGACTGCCTGTGCCTGGCATCACTTGATGCGCCGATTGTCATGAACAACTGGTTCTATCGTGTAATGGCGCCTTTCTTTAACAGGCCCACTGCCGGCTGATTAATGAATCAAGGTGAATCTAGGGGTCAGATTTGTTGATCCCAAAGATTCTTGCCATTATGAGCTACCTGATGCTTTATCGAAGCGGGCAAAATCACTGCTGTTTGAAAGCCGCAAGCGCCCTTTCGCGGCCAAACTTCAGATCAATCATTGGCACTGGATATTGCTCCGGCCTAAACAGTCCGGGTTCATGAATAGTCTTGTTATCCAGTTCTTCAAGTTCCGGAACAAAGTGACGAATAAAGTCCCCTGCTTCATCAAAGCGGCGTGACTGGGTCACCGGGTTAAAAACTCTAAAATATGGAACTGAGTCAGTACCGGTGGATGCGCTCCACTGCCAGCCCCCATTGTTGGCGGAGAAATCGCCGTCGATGAGATTCTGCATAAACCATTGTTCACCCCAGCGCCAGTCGATCAGTAAATGCTTGCTGAGAAACATGGCTGTAATCATACGCAAACGATTATGCATCCAGCCGGTTTCAAGCAACTGCCGCATGGCGGCATCAATGATCGGAACACCTGTTCGCCCCTCGCACCATAATTTGAATTCAGCCTCATCATGACGCCAGGGAACATGCCCCACATTATTCTTGAACGGCTGTTTTTTGCTGACCTGAGGGTAATGGAAAAAGATATGGCGATAAAACTCACGCCATAACAATTCATTCTTCCAGGTTTCCGGCCCCTCGCCCTGATGCGAAGCGGTCGCCTGACGCCAGCAATCCCTGATAGAAATAACACCGGCATTAATCCAGGGCGATAGCGAACTGGTGCCGGTAATGGCAGGGAAATCCCGGTTTTTCTTGTAATCCCTGATCCGCGCAGTTCTAAACTCTTTAAGTAATTTTTGCGCGTGCGCCTCTCCGGCCGGCCAAAGATCAACCCATACTGGATCCGCATGCGGCCAGTCTACTTCTTTCACAGAGCATTGCCCGGCAATTGACAGTTTTGCGATAGCGGAAAACGCAGGCGCCGATGATTTCAGCGCTGTAATTGTGCCAGCGGAATCAGGTATATATAAATTGGCGCGGCACTTTTTTGAAAAAGGGGTAAAAACCTTGAATGGCTCACCACTGTTATTCAGGATTGATCCCGGCTGTAACAGCACCTGGTCATGACAGGGCTCTACCTCGACACCAAGTGCCTTACACAGCATACTGACTTCCT
>Ga0255753_1002512_pt1 | contig 20179 bp, 13 predicted proteins | sample 041ome_10_FD_179953 | JGI IMG/M metagenome (GOLD analysis project Ga0255753, IMG submission 179953) | Coastal salt marsh microbial communities from the Groves Creek Marsh, Skidaway Island, Georgia - 041412US metaG (version 2) | ecosystem: Environmental > Aquatic > Marine > Intertidal zone > Salt...
GCGCGCGACGAAACTCGAGGGTTTACTCGCCGACGCCACTCATCGACGCGTCGCGACGCGCGCGCGCGACGAAACCGCGCCCGACGCGCGCCATCGACGCGCGCCGCACCGCCCGGCCTCGCGCCGCACCGCGCGCGCCGTCGACGACGAGACCGCGGCGACGTCGGCGCTCGAACGCGATCGCCGTCATCGAGATCGAGACGACGCGTTATCGCGCCGCATGACGCCCTCGGACGCGCTCGAGCGCGCCGCGCGGGCGTCGTCGAGCGCGACGACGGCGCGCGCGTCCGTCGACGGCGCGTGCGTCGCGCATTCGCCCGCGGAGACGGCGTTTTACGCGCACATGGCTTCGGGCGCGCTCGCGGGCGCCGTCGAGCACACGGCGATGTTCCCGGTGGATACGATTAAAACGCGCCTGCAGGTGGCGGCGAGCGGGACGTCGTACGCGCAAGCGATCGGGACGCTCACGGCGCGCGCGTCCGCGGCGAACGCGGCGAACGCGGTGCGGTCGCTGTATCGAGGGGTGTCCGCCGCGGGGTTGGGCGCGGGGCCGGCGCACGCGGTGTACTTCGCGACGTACGAAAAGTGCAAGGTGGCGTTCGGGGGTGGGAACGTGAACGAACACGCCCCCGTCGCGCACGCGCTCGCGGGAGTGTGCGCGACGGTGCTCGCGGATGGGTTGCAAAACCCCGTGGATACGGTGAAGCAACGACTGCAAATCTCGGATTCGCCGTACAAGGGGGCGCTGGATTGCGTGGCGAAGACGTTTCGGAACGAAGGCGTGCGGGCGTTTTATAGAAGTTACCCCACGACGTTAGCGATGAATGTCCCTTTCACGGCGATCCACTTCGCGGCGTACGAAAGCGCGAAGACGGCGCTGTTCAAGGCGAGCGAGGCGGAGAAGGAGGGGTTCGCCGTGCAATTCGCCGCCGGGGGCGTCGCCGGGGGTCTAGCGGCGGCGGCGACGACGCCCATGGACGTCGTCAAGACTCGCATGCAAACGCAATGTGTTTTACTCGATTGCGACGTCGCCAAGACGGTGGAAACGACGTACAACAGCGTGTGCACGGCGCGAGGCGCGCCCAAGATTTGTCCGCAAGAGCTCGCCGCGCAACGCGCGCGAAGCGCCGCCGTGCGTTCCGCCAGCCCGATGGACGTCGCGCGCGCCATCGTTCGCGACGAAGGCGCGCTCGCCCTCACTCGCGGCATGAGCGCGCGCGTGCTCTTCCACATCCCAGCCGCCGCCATCTGTTGGACGACGTACGAAGCCGCCAAGCGCGCCTTCGGTTTGGACGGCGACGACGCCTTCGGCCACCATTAATCCCCCGACGCGCGTCGTCGTCGTCGCGCGCGCGCGCGGCGCCGCGAGCGCTCACTCGCGCGCTCGCGCGCGCCTCGTTCGATCTGCCGCGAGCGCGTCTTAGCCAGCCATTCTTCTTTCAATCCCAGCCCGCCTTTGTTCGTCGTCGCGTCATCCGAATCGACGTCATCGCGCCGAAAAGCGTCCCGAGGGAGCCTGCGTCGTCATCGCGCCGCGCGCGCCCCGACGCCGACGCGAGAGCGACGCGAGAGCGACGATGCATCGCGCGCGTGACCTCGCGCGCGCGCTCGCGCGCGCTCGCGCGCCACAGCGCACCGCCGCGCGACGCGACGTCGACGGCGCGGCGACGACGGCGCTGGCGACGCAAAAGCGCCTCGTGCAGTGGCGCGCGGAAGATTTCGAAGTCGACGCGACGACGGACGCGCCGACGCCGCGAAAGTTTGAAAAACCGAAACCGAAGAGCGCGATACGCGGCGCGGCGCCGCCCGGGATCACGCCGACGCTGGCGAAGACGGGACCGGCGGCTGGGAACGCGAACACGGTGCCCGAGCAAGACGAGAGCGAAAAGCACAGCTCGCAGGCGCACCTGGCGCGAATGATGCGAGATGGAAGCTCGTTCGTCGAACACGGCGTGGGAGGATTGGATAAGGAGTTTGCGAATATATTCAGACGAGTGTTCGCGTCGAGGATGGTGGACGCGAACATCGCGAGAAGGTTGAAATTGCAACACGTGCGAGGGGTGCTGCTGTACGGGCCGCCGGGGACGGGGAAGACGCTCGTGGCGAGACAGTTGGGGAACATGCTGAACGCGCACAAGCCGAAGATCGTGAATGGACCGGAAATTTTGCAAAAGTTTGTCGGTCAAAGCGAGGAGAACGTGCGGATGTTGTTCGAAGATGCGGAGAAGGAGGCAAAGTTGAGGGGCGACAAGAGCAAGTTGCACATCATCGTCTTCGACGAAATCGACGCGGTGATGAAGGCGAGAGGCACGGGAGGGGAGACGGCGAGCATCGTGCACGACAACGTCGTGAATCAGCTTTTGACCAAGCTCGACGGTATGCACGCGCTGAATAACATTTTGATCGTGGGTATCACCAACCGAAGAGACTTGCTCGATCCCGCGCTTTTGCGCCCGGGTCGTTTAGAGTTGCAAGTCGAAGTCGGCTTGCCGGACGCCACCGGTCGACAGCAAATTTTGAAAATTCACACCGACTCTATGGCTAGCGAAGGCTTGCTCGGACCTTGCGTGAACTTGGAAGAATTGGCGAAGAGCACGGTCAACTACAGCGGCGCCGAGTTGAAGGGCCTCGTCACCGCGGCAACGTCGTATTCGTTGACGAGACACATTAAGAAGAGCGCGGAATTCGACCAAGCAGAGAGCGCGGAAGCGCCGGTAGTGCTCATGGAGGACTTCCTGAACGCACTCGAGGAAGTGCCGCCGGCGATGGGCGCCGACGCCGCGACACTCGAAGCGATGCGCCCGGATGGGTACGTTACGCTCGAATCGCAATCGGAGCACGTCGTCGCAGAAAATCAATTGAAGTCGTTCGTCAAGGCGTTACAGGACGGCGCGACCGATCACATGACGTGCATGGTCAGTGGACCCACGGGGAGCGGGAAGACCGCGCTCGCCGCCACGGTGGCGTTGGCGAGCGAGTTCCCGTACGTCAAAGTAGTCAAGCCGGACACCGTCATCGCCAACGCGCCGGGTGGTTCCGGCTCCACAGACGACGTGCTCACCGCCGCGCTCAAGGCCTCGTTCGAAGATGCGCTCAAGTCTACGCTGAGTTGCTTGGTCGTCGACTCCGTGGAGACGCTCGTCGGCGTCGCCCCGGCGGATGGAAGCGAGTCTCTCAACGTCGCGCACCCGAAGGCGCTCGCGACGCTCAGCGCTTTGCTACAGCGTAAGCCACCTCCAGGCCGACACTTGCTCGTGATGCTCACGACGTCGTCACCAAAGACGCTCAAACGTCTCGGTCTCGGCGCCGGCGGCGTCATCGACGCCGCCGTGGAAATTCCCGCGCTTTCGCTCGAGCAAGCGTCGAGCGTGTTGCTCTCCACCGGCGCCTTCAAGGACGAATCCGCCGCGCGCGAAGCGGTGGATTTCTTGAAGCGTCCGTCGGTGCCGATCAAACCTTTACTATCCACGGCCAGACTCGCGCGCGCGACGTCCCCGAACGCCGAATCCGGCGTCGCCGCCGACGTCTGGCGCCGTTGCGCCGAGCGCACCGAGCTCCTCGCCGCGTGATCAAACCGACCAACCTCACCGTCTGTTGTTGTTGTTGTTCTTGTACCCTGACATCGCTCGCTCGCGGATTACGCCTGATCTAGTCAGCGCTGATTACAGTATTTTTTATTTCAACCCAAACGAACGCGTTTACGTCGCTCGCTCGCTCGCCGCGACTCGTCGTCGGCGCGGCTCGCGTCTGCGGCGTCTCGTAACTTTATTCGTCGACGCCGCGCCGCGCGCGCCGCCGATGGCGCGCGCGACCCGCATCGTCGCCTTCGTAATCTTCCTCTGCGTCGTCCACGGCGCGAGCGGCGCGCTCGACGCGCGTGACGTTTCGAAATCTTCCTTCTTTGATGTCGACGCGCGAGCGCTCGAACGCGCCGCGCACAACGCGCTCTGGCGCATAGACGGGCGTCGAATCGTCGCCCGGTCGAGGGTGTTATCGTCGACCGATCTCGGATTCACGCTGACGACGAACGCGACGACGACGCGGTCGGGCGGACGCGTTCGCGCGACGGTTTCGACGACGGCGACGGCGAACGCGACGTTCGCGGAGCATTGGATCGGAGCGTACTCGCCGGCGGGCGCGGACCCGACGAAGACGGCGCCGGTAAAATACGCGGTGTTGGGGCGCGTGGATGGTTACGCGACGACGGGGTCGGCGAGCGTGGTGTTTGAGACGTTGACGCATCGCGCGGCGACGTACGACTTCGTATTGTTCGCGAACGCGCCGAACGCGACGACTATGATGGAGGTGGCGAGGAGCGCGCCGGTTCACGTCGAGGACGCACTGGCGCCGGTGTGGCCGCGGGTGACGCTCCCGACGGGTTGGGGGGGATCGACGACCGAACGCGGCGCGTCGGCTCGCGTGACGTGGCAAAGCGGACGAAACGCCAGTCACGGCGCGCGATTGACGTATCGCGTGGGTAACGGCGCGTACGCGCACGTTCCGGCGACGACGACGACGTACGACGCGCGCGATTTGTGCGGGGCGCCGGCGAACAGTTTTGGATACAGACATCCGGGGTACGTGCACACCGCGGCCATCGTAGCGCGCCCAGGCGACTCGATCGAGTACTTCGCGCGCGACGCTCACGGCGAGAGCGATCGGTTCACGATGCGCATGCCTCCGGCAGAAAGCAAAGATGCGAAGACAACGCTCGCGTTGTTCGCGGATATGGGTCGTGGATCGAACGACGACGCCGAAACGTGGCGCGCGTACGGTCAACCTTCGCTCAACGTCAGCGCCGCCTTGGAGCGCGACGCGCGCGATGATGCCATCGACGCCGTGTTTCTCTTCGGCGACTTGTCCTACGCCACGGGATACGCCAGCGTTTGGGACGAATGGGCGGCACAAATCACGCCGTGGGCGTCTCGCGTGCCGTTCATCTCCAATCTCGGCAACCACGAAGCTGACAGCTCGAATTGGCCAGAGTCTCGCGTTGCGGACGAGTACGGCGTCGACGACAGCGGCGGCGAATGCGCGGTGCCGGCGACGCGCTTGTACCCTACGCCTCGCGCCGGCCCAGACGCCGATTGGTTCGCGGTGACTTTCGGATCGATTCGCGTCGTGTCGATGAATACCGAAGTCAACTTTTCGCCCGCTTCGGCGCAAGGCGAGTGGCTCAAGCGCGAACTTTCGAGCATCGATCGCGCAAAGACGCCGTGGGTCGTGCTCGGCGGACACCGACCGGGTTTGGTCGACAGCACCGACGGTCCCGAAGATCGCGAGACGAAACCAGGGATGAAAAACCCGAGTGACTTGAGCGTAATGCGAGAGATCCAAACGCACGTCTGGCCGCTGTTGGTCGAGTACGATGTCAACGCGGTGTTTTGGGGACACAATCATGCCTACCAGCGCTCGTGCGCGTGGAGAGGATCGACCTCGTTCAATGTCTCCGCGGACGAAGGGTGCGCGGCGTTTAGTAGACTCGTTGACGGCGTGGCGACGTATTCCCATCCCGGCGGCGCACCAGTGAGCGTACTCGTCGGCACAGGCGGCGCACCTCACACGAAAAACGCGATCGGCGCATCGTTTATGGAGAAGGAGCTCTATGAGTACGGCTACGTTCGGCTCACCGCGTTCAATCGCACGCACTTGTACGGCGAATATCAAGACGCCAGCGCGGATGGCGGCGTGCTCGACGCCTTCTTCATCGTTCGCGATCGAATCGAGAGCGATGACGATCTGTCGTCGCTGGCGGGAAAGCTCGCGCATCTGACGGATGATTTGCGCACGTGGCGAGACACGACGTACGTCATGGCGACGTTCGTGTGCGCGACGCTCGCCATCGGCGCCTGGTTGGCGCACCGCCACTGGGCTTTGAAGGCGTCGCAGCGAAAGTATAACATTCTCGAGTACGACGACGACGGCGACGTCGACGGGGTTTAGAACATTCTGTACAATACACGATTCATTTCACGCACGCATCGAAATTGTTCAACCGCGCGAACGTCTCGTCCAGTCAAAAATACGAGCCTTCTTCGTTACATCACGAGCGTACTAGAATTTACCCATCCCGGAATCCGCCGAGAGGACGCGCGCGAGGAATTGCAGAACCATGAAACCGAGGATGGGCGTGAAGTCAATCTGCCCCATCACGGGTGGAATCAGGTTCCTGAACAAGTTCAGGTACGGATCGGTGACTTGACGAAGCATCGTCCACGGCTGGCGCATCCAGTTGACGTTTGGAAACCACGTCAGCAACACCCGCACGAAGAGCAACAAGAGATACAACTTGATGAACGACGCCACAGACTGCGTCACTAACTGTATCATTTTCCTGTCCACCATCGTCACCGCCGCGAGCGTGAACAACGGCGCGACGGCGGACATCTTCGTCGTCGACTTCGCGCTCACCATCTCCCGGCCGAGCGCGCGTTGGCGTCGCGCCGCGTCGCTCGCCACCGCCATCACCTCCCGCGCGCGCACGAATCCAGTCAACGCGACGAAAGACGACGTCGTCGATTCATCGTTCGACGCCGAGTCCCGCGTCGCGCTCGCGCTCGCGTTCGCTCGACGCGCCGTCCTCGAGCGTCCCGTTCGCGTCCCTGTCGCCGCGTCGCCTTCGTCAGTCTCCGAGTTCGCGCGCGCTTCGTCCGCGCGCGCGACGTCGCCCGCCGCGCGCGCGCGTCGCCTTCGCGCCGTCCCTCCCTCGCGCCGTCTCTCCCGCGCGCCGCGCGTCCCGCCGTCGCGTCGGACGTCGCGCGCGGAAACCCTCAACGGACGTCGGCGAATCGAATCGTCGTCGCGTCGCGCGCGGCGCGAATCGTCCCGTCGCGCGCGCGCGTCGCGCGCACCTTTCGCGCTCGCGCGATGCACCGCCGCCGAAGCGCCGCGCGCGAGCATGCCTCGCGTCGGCGTCGCGCGATGCGGCGCGCGCGAGGGACGCGCGGCCCGGGAGGGACTCTCGACGAGTCATGACTCGACGAGGTTATCCGGGCGCGCGCACGACGCGCCGGCGGCGTCACACGCGCGCGCGAACGACCGGCGACGCGCTCGATGTCCGCCGCGACGGGACGCGCGACGCTCGCGACGGGCGCGCGACGGGACGCGCGACGCGCGCGACGCGCGACGCGCCCGCGCGCGAGCGCGCCCTCGGGCGTGGACGACGGCGCGGTGAGCATCCGACGACGACCGCCGAACGGACCGTCCAAGCACGACCTGGGCGTCGGACAGTTTGAGTTCGTGATCGAGGAAGTCGCGCCGACGGGCGAGCGGGTGACGAACGAGAACAACAAGCCGAAGAACATCTTGGAGGAGATCGTGTGGTATAAAGACGTGGAACTCGCGGAACGCAAGGAGAAATTCCCGTTGCAGTTGGTGCGAACGGCGCTGGTGAACGCGCCGCCGACGAGGGATTTTGTGAAGGCGATCACGGATCAGTTGGCGGCGACGAAACAGCCGGGACTGATCGCGGAGGTGAAGAAGGCGTCGCCGTCGAAGGGGGTGATTCAGCCGAATTTTGATCCGGTGAAAATCGCGAAGGCGTACGAGGAGGGTGGGGCGGCGTGTTTGAGCGTGTTGACGGATGAAAAGTTCTTTCAGGGTGGATTTGAAAACTTGGCGCTCATTCGCGAGGCTGGGGTGACGTGCCCGTTGCTCTGCAAGGAGTTCATCGTGGACGCGTATCAAATTTATCTCGCGCGCAAGTACGGCGCCGACGCGATTTTGTTGATCGCCGCGGTTTTGCCCAACCAAGATTTGAAGTACTTCATTAAGATTGCGCACTCGCTGGGCATGAAGTGCTTGATCGAGGTGCACACGTACGGGGAGATGAAGCGCGTGTTGGACGGAGACTTTCCCATCGATTTGCTCGGCATCAACAACCGGGATTTGGGAACGTTTGAGGTCAGCTTGAGCGTCACCACCGATCTCATGAACGGGCCGCTCGGCGAGGAGGTTAAGAGACGCGGCATCACCATGGTTGGCGAGTCTGGAATCTTCACCATCGACGACGTCAACTTGTTGCAAGATTCCGGCGTCGGCGCGGTCTTGGTCGGCGAGTCCCTCGTCAAGCAGGACACCCCGGACGTCGGCATCAAGAAATTGTTCGGCCGCCCGGTGTGATTCGATCACGCGCGATTTCCATCGACTCGACACGATTTTTAACCCGCCCCGCGCGAGTACCGCTGATTTAATGACAACCACTATCCATCCGGAATGCGCCGCGGCGACGACCGACTCGGCGACGACCGACTCGCGGGCGTCGCCGCCCCCCTCACACGGTCGCGCGCGACATGATCGCGTCCGCGTTCGGCGCGCTCTCGCGTTGGGTGCTCGATTTTACGTACGAAGTCACGGGCTTTTATCGTTTCGGGGACGCGGTTCGAGATCTCACCGACAGTTGGACCGATTTTCCTGAGCAGTGGCCGTGGCTCGTTCGGACGCGATAAACTACCATGCGAAATTTCTAGACTTGAGATTACACGTCGACATTCTTATCGATCATCTTCATGCTCATACTCCCCATTCGTCGTCGTCGTTGCCGTACTGCGCGTGCCCGCCTGATTGCGGGGCGTTATTCCAACCTGGCGGCGGCGGCATCATGTGGTTGCCGCCGCCAGCGTATCCTCCGTGAACGCCGCCGATCGGCGTGGGCGTGTAGCCCGGCGGCGCCTCTGGCGCATGTTGCGCCGCATAGGCAGGAAGCTGCACGTACGTCACGTTCGGCGTGGCTTGCTGAGGCTGTGCCGGCCGCGGTTGGGCCCCTATGCCGTAAATATCGCCAAGCGTGTACTGGCCTCTGCCTGTCAGACGCGTCACGAGCCCACGCGGTTTCTGCTGCTGCTGCACCACGTGCGGCGGCTGCTGCTGCTGCTGCACCAAGTACGCCGGCTGCTGCTGTTGCTGCTGCACCACGTACGCCGGCTGCTGCTGCTGCTGCTGTACCACGTACGCCGGCTGCTGCTGCTGCTGCTGCACCACGTACGAACCGCTCGGCGTAAACGTCAGCACCAAGTTAATCACTCCCGCCGCTCTTCCCTTCGTATCAAACACCTCTACATCCACATCATCGGTCTCATTCTTAAACACCGCATCTAGCTTCACCGTCGCGCTTCCGATGCACTTATCGCTCGTCATCGTGTTCCTATTCCAAATTCTCAAGTTCAGCTCATTCCCCTCCGTGCCCGCGAGCGCGAACGTGAATCGTTCGTTCCACTTCGGCGCCGTGCCTCCGTCTCGGCACACCTTGGTTCGGAACGTATCCGCGTGACCGCCGCATTTCAGCACGACGTACGGGTCTTGTTTCCCGAACGTTTGCGTGTCTCGCAGTCGGATCGCGCTTAAAACTGCCACGCGGAGACATTAATCAACTCATCTTGTCAGTCACCGTCGCGCGTTCGTTCGTCGCGCGCGCGTTTCGCGAGCGTCGCGAGCGTCGCGCGTTTCGCTATTTCTCGCGCTCGCGCGCGCACCATTGACTTCGAGTTTGCCTCGCATCGCGCGCGCGCAAGTGACGCGGGCGACGCGTTTCTGTGTGGTGCAGTCGCCTCGACGAGGCGGAGTCGTCTCGCGCGACGCGACGCGAGGCGATCGGGCGTGCGGAGGCGAATTCGACGCTAAGACGGTGGTGAATGAGATACAATGCACGCGCCGTGACGATCACGACGCGGCGGCGCCTAGGCTGGCTAAGGTGCTGAGAAAGGTTTCGCTGTGACACAGCGAAGTGGAGCCGTAGACGACGGAACGCACGTTGGCGCGCTCGCGCGACTTGAGCTCGACGAGGGATCGGTACTCGAGGTAGTTACCGCCACCGATGACGAAAACGATGCCATCGTGAAACGCGGGATCGCCCTCGCGAGGCCCGACGGGTTTGCCGTGCGGGGCTTTGGGGTCGAGGTACGCGTAATCCGCCGTCTCCGGACCGGGCTGGTTCGCCATGAGCGCGTCAAAAGCGACAGCGATGGGGAGCACGCGCTCGCCGCTGAGCAAGTTCTTCACACCCTTGGTGATGGTGTTGATACTTTGACCGTAAAGCTTATCGGCCCACTCTAAGATGTTGCCTTGGCTCGAGTTGGAGCGTCGATGACCGGCGTCGCCGCCGCCAGACATATTCTTCAGACTTGCATTCAAGCTCATCATGCGCTTGACGTACGCTAACGCCGATGTATTGGCTCCGCTCGCGCGTAGCGCGCCTTCAATTTCCTCGGCGTCTTGCGGCAAGATGCCTTCCGTCGCCGAAAGCGTGTACACGATTGCGAGTCTAACCTTGTCCTCGGCGCTTCCGCGACCTGTGGCTTGCAATAGACTCATCACCGACGGCCTATCACCTTTACCGACGAGCAAATCTTCTTCTATGGCGTAATACTCATCTAATCCACGTTGCTTGATGCTTCCAAGCAAGGCGGTGGCGATGTTGGTGTGCTTGTCGATGACGCGCTTCTTCTCTTGAAGCTCGGGGAGCGACTGCACCGCGTCCGCGAGCTTCGCCGTGCTATTCCCCAGTGCATCAGCGTCGCCGTCGGCCATCGCAGCTTGTGCATTCACACGCTTGATCGCCTCTTTATACTTCGCCAGCTCTGCCTCGACTTCCTCGGCAACCTTCGGAAACTGCGCGCTAGCGTTTTCCGCCCAAAACGGATCGCTGTGCTCCAACGTGTAACTTTTAGGCTTGGCACCGGTGGTGACCCCGGTCGGGGCGTCGGCATCGACGTCCACGCGGTTCAAGCGCATTCGCAAAACGTCGTGCACGAGGGGCTGATACGTCCAAGCGTGCTGCAACATTGCCGTCAAGTCAAAATTTCGATCAAACAGGCACAACAACGGTCGCTGCACCGAGCTCCCGCCGTACTGCGCGCGAAGTCCGCCCTCGAAGGGATTGTCTCTCTGCGCCAAAGCATCTCTAATTCGCGATTCCAACTCTTTCGCCACCATCTCAGCAGCGCCACCGCGCTGCGATCGAATCACCGGCACTTGCCCGAGCGTGACGCACGCGCTAAACAAGCCCGTCGTCACGTTCGCGATCAATCGCTCTACATCCTTCTCCGCCACGCGCGGATCGTGCAACAACCGATATCCATCATCAATCGCGAGGTCAAACAAGTCATCCTCCAACGACACATACCCCAAGTACTGATCTCGCACGCACTTGACTCGTCCGTCCACGCCGCCGCGCACCGCGCTCGTCGCCAATTCCTCCAACGCGCTCGCCGGCAGCGCGCTCGCGAAGTTCAGGTGATACGCATCGTACAGAGAGTTTGCAAAATCACCCGAGATCGCCTTGACGTTCTCGGGCGTGGGCGAGACAAAGTACACCGCCGGCACGTCTGGTATCTGCTCGCGCTCCTGTCGCAGCCGCAGGTGCAGCGTCACCCCGTGATCGCGCAGGTCCTTCACCGTCACCAGAGGCGCGATGACGTCGTGCGTAAACGCGTCTAGGATCAGAAGCTTGTAGTTGTTCGCTTCGTCCGCGTCCGCGTCGGCGTTGGCGCCGAACGAAGCCGCGATCGATGATTTGTTTGAATTCTTCGTCAAGTTGAGCAGCTCTATCACCGCGTGGCGCTGCCGCGGCCGGAGCGAGAGCACCATGACGACGACCGATGCACGCGCGTCGGTCGAGCGATGATGAATCGAGCGCGACGGGCGTTGACGCGAGAGGTTGGTTCGAGCGCGGGAGTGCGGATTTGGCGAATCGCCGAGCGCGAGGAAGCCTCGCGCGCGGCGAAGAATGCGGCACGCGGCCGTCGGTGCGCCGCGCGTTGATCATTCATCACGCGGTCATATTACATTATCGATATCGTCGTCCGATCACGGTGCTACAGATCCAAGTCCATGTGGTCGCCGGCGCCGATGTCGATGTCGATTGCGTCTCCGTCGACGTCGAGAGGCACGCCGTTGAGGAGGTCGTTGAACGCGGATGGATCGAAATCGAACTCATCCTGCATGTGATCGATCGACCGTATGCCTAAACCACTCGTCGCGTCGTCTAAAGGTTGGCCGATGACGAAGTTGACGGTGTCCGCGGAGACGTCTTGTTCCTGCTTTAACTTTTCGAGCAAGTGCTCGGGCGTGGCGTTACCGCACCATCCTGCGACCACAGCTAGTCTATTTCTATTCATCGTCTTCGTGTATCGGGCCAAGAGATGTAACGTGATTTCGTTGTGGGCGTCGATGTCTTCTAAGTGCGCCTGCGCGCTCCATCCGGTGGTGTTTGCGGCGATGATGTCCTTGGCGCCAGAGCGCAAGCTCTCCGGCAAACATCGCAAATCGGAAGCCAAATCGAGACGATCTTCGCGCTGCAACGGGCGCATGAGCGCCAATACCTGCGTTTCGACTTCTCGAAGCTGCATACTTACGAGATCGAGCGCTTCAGAGGCCTTGGCGCACTCCTTCTCCTTGCTCACCACGTCGGCGCGTCGCTGCGCGGCTTCATTCTTCGCCACCGCCATGTCTCGCTCGACTAAAACGCACGCTTCGACGTCGGCGATTCGTTGCTTAATCGCCTCCCACTTCGGTTCCCACTCGTCCAAGAGCCCGCAAGCCATGGTGTGGACGTCTGTGCCTTCATTGTTGAACTTCATCGCGTTCGCAAACGTCAGACGCACGTCGGCGTCAACCTCCTCCGCCATGACGTACTTGCCGCCGTTCTCTATGAGCTTTTTGATCGTCCCCAAGTCCATGGGCTCGGTGATGATTTCCCTGTACGTCGGTAAACCTAACGCATCCGGGTCCACGGGCGCGGAGAACGGAAACCCCCACTTGTGGGCCATCAATTGCCGCACCGCGGACAAGCACTGCTTGTGCACGATTTCCAATAAGCATCGGTATCGAAGCGTGTTGAACCCGTGCTGTTGGTCCGGTTTGCACGCTAACTTCTGCCGAATCGCCGAGACCCCTCGAGAGACCGATGACACCTTTCGCTTCGCGTCGATCTCGTTCACGCTGGCGTTGGCGGTTTGGGCGATGAGGCTCAACTCGTCTCGCCGCTCGACCAAATCCGTCGCGCGTTTGCCGAGATTATTCACCAAGTTCTCGAGCTCTATCAGACGCTTTCGCAGCGCGACGCGCTTCGAGCGATCCTCCGCCCTCGCGCGCTTACTCTGCGACGTCGTACCGCCGCCAACACCGATCCCACCGATCCCGCGCGAGGGAGGACGCACCGGATCCTCGACGTCGACGACGAGCGCCGCAAACGGATCCGCCGCGAGCGCCGCGTGCGCGCGCGCCGCCATCCCCACCCCATTCGCCTTGCCCTTCTTCGTCATCCCGCGCTTCGACGTCGAGGGCCCGACGCCAACCACACCCAACCCAAAGTCCGGTAAAAAATCATCCCCAGTCGGCCCCAACGCGACCGCCGCGCGCGCCGACCACCGCCGCGCCTCCTCCTCGCTCGTCCCGTACAGCGCGCCCTCCCGCGACACGTGCCCGATCGGTCCATCCACGCCCAAGAACTCCAACCCGTACGGCAGCTTCCCCGCCAACTTCGCCACCTGCGTCTTCGTCAGGATCGTCTCTCCCCGCCTCGCTCGCGCGCTCGCGATCCAATTCGTCTCCCGCGCTCGCGCGTTCGCCTCGCCGCTCGCCTCGCCGTCGCCGTCGCCGTCCCTCGCCTTCTTCCCGCGCTCCGCCCGCGCGTGCCCGCGCGCCATGTCCCTGTACCCCACCGACGGTTTCTTCCGCTTCCCGCCGATCGCCGTCGTCGTCGTCGTCGTCGTCGTCGCCGTCGTCGCGTCGTCGTCGCGCGTTCGCGCGCCTCCATCCTCCGCGTCGCGTCGCGTCGCGTCGCCGTCGACGTCGCGCGCCGTCGCCCTCGCGCGCGCGTCGCGCGACGCGTCGGCGTCGTCGTCGCGCGTCGCGGCGTCGTCGTCGCGCATCGCGCGTCGGTCGCGCGACGCCGAGTGGCGACGCGTCGGTCGGCGAATGCGAGACTCGAGCATCGCGCACAACACGGATCATCGACGCCGCGGGTCGGCGCCGCGACGCCATGGTGCGTCGACGCGCGCGCGCCGTCTCTCACGGACGCGCGACGACATGGTGCGCGCGCGCGACGCGACGCGACGACGCGTGCGATGGCGACGATGGCGACGACGCGAACGACGGCGCGCGCGCGGCGCGACGGCGCACGCGCGACGACGACGGCGCGACGATGGGACGCCGCGGTTAGGGTCGCTTCGCGCGACGGACGCGCGGGCGATCGCGCGGGCGAACGGCGTCGCGGTCGGGCGCGCGCGCGAAGGAAGCGGGCGGATGGATGAAATCGACGCGATCGATCGCGCGGCGCGACGCGGCGGTCGCGCGGTCGATCGCGGGCGACGGGAGGACGGACGCGGGGGGGCGGGGGATCGGGAAAGCCCTAGGCGCGAACGCGGCGGGGGTGGACGCGAGTGGACGCGGCGACGCGGGCGACGCATCGCGCGAACGGTGGACTGACGCGCGCGCGCACTTTTTTATGTTTTCGCAGGCTCCGAGCAAGAAGCCCGCGCCCGCGCCGGCCGCGATCAAGGCGAAGCAACCGAAGAAGGAACCGAAGGGCCCGACGAACCCGTTGTTCGAGCGCCGGCCGAAGAATTTCGGCATCGGGAACTCGCTGCCGGTGAAGACGCCGCTGAACCGTTACGTGAAGTGGCCGAAGTATGTGCGCATTCAACGTCAGCGACGGGTGCTGCAAAAGCGATTGAAGGTGCCGCCGGCTGTGAACCAGTTCAACAATACGTTGGATAAAAACTTGGCGACGAATTTGTTCAAGCTGCTCATGAAGTACCGACCGGAGGACGCGGCGCAAAAGAAGGAACGCCTCGCGGGTATGGCGCAAGCCGAGGCCGCGGGTGCCGATGTTGAGAGTAAGAAGCCGGTCGTGGTGAAGTTTGGTATCAACCACATCACCTACCTCATCGAGCAAGGCAAGGCGCAACTCGTCGTCATCGCGCACGACGTCGACCCGGTCGAACTCGTCGTGTGGTTGCCGGCTTTGTGCAAGCAAATGAACGTGCCGTACTGCATCGTCAAGGGTAAGGCTCGTCTCGGTGCGGTCGTTCACAAGAAGACCGCCACCGCCTTGGCGCTCACCGCGATCAAGAATGAAGACAAGCTCGAGTTCTCCAAGCTCGTCGAAGCCATCAAGGCTTCCTACAACGATGTCTTCCAAAAGACGTCCAGAACGTGGGGTGGTGGTATCATGGGTGTGAAGTCGCAAGCGAAGACCGCCGCTCGCGAGCGTATCATCGCGCGCGAGCTCGCCCAGCGCGCCACGGTTAAGATTTAAACGTTTTTTCCGTCGGAATCTGGGGGTGTTTTGTCGGCGCGCGCGCTGGTCAGCGCGCGCTCGCGACTTTGAGGTGGTGAAGGCGTCGTTTGATGGTGCGTCAGCAGCACTTAGTGAGCTTTCGCATTGTAATTCGAGAACGAATTAGTTCTTTATTCACTCGTTCGCGCGTTTGCCTCTTCGAGCCGCGCTCGCGCGCTCTCGAGTCGTCTCGTCTAGCGCGAATCCTCGCGTCCCGCCGTCCGCACACCTCGACGCGCGACGCGCACGCGTCTCGCTCGCGACTCTCCCACCGCACGCGCGTTCGCATCGCTCGAACTCGACCGAACGCGCGATGAGCGACATCGCGTCTCCGAACAGCGCGACGAAACCGTCCGCCGCGAGATCGAACGCCAACGGCGATGACGCCGCGACGAGCGCGGGCGCGGCGCAGAGCGGCGACGCGCCGTGGTGGCGCACGATAAAGGTGCCGCGCGTGAGTTTACACGATGTTCCGGTGTGGGGGCTGAAAGTCTCAAAGGTGCGCGACGACGCGACGCGACGCGACGCGCGCGCGATGAATTTCAACTTCAATTCCCACGCGAGACGCGAGACGCGAGACGCGAGACGCGAACGAACGAGCGACGCGAACGAGCGACGGACTGACGAAACGAACGATGCGTGATGGTAGACGTTCAATCTGCGCGGACACGAAAAGGTGGACGATAAGACGTCCGTCACCGTCGGCGCCATGGCGGATTACACTTCCAAGCAGGCGCACGTGTTCGCCAAGCTCGAGCACGAGCTCGGAGAGCCTGGGAAGATCGCGGTCGACGTCACGGGCGTTGAGTTGCAAAGAAAGTTTGACGTTTTAGAGGGCATCGCGCGCACGGAGGTGAACGTCGGGGTCGGAGTGAGTTGGGACGGAAGGCCGTATATTAATTTTGACGCCATGCCCCAGAGCGCGGCGATGAAGGGGGTCGGGTTGGCGGCGGCGATTCAGCAAGGACGATCGATCGATCTGCGACCGACGCGACCGATTGCGGATAACCTGTCCATCGAGGCTCCGTTTTCGTTGTACCGGGATGGGACCGAGTTGAACTTGCAAGTGCACGGCGTCATCGGCGCGTTGACGCTTCCGAAGACGGATTTCTTCGTCGTCAAGGAGGAGACCGCGCTGGTGCGAAAGTAGTCACGCCCTCTGTTTTGTTCTCAAAATCCAGCGACGCGCGACGCGCGCGATGAAATGCAACGCACATGTGCCGTTTTACCGCTTCGCGTCAACCGCTCCGCGTCTCGTCCCGCCCCAACCGCCGTCCGCACTTCGCGCGCGTCAGTCCGCTTCGACCATGGCGCAGAACTTGCGAGACCAGGGCGGTTTAGCGGAGATCGCCCGCATGCTTCAGGTGCGCCGGCTCGCGCGCGCGCGACGACGCTGACGAGCGCCCGGCGACGCGTCCCGACGAGCCGCCGTTCTGACCAACTTTTTGCTTCACGACGACGCAGGCGGCGCGACAGACGGGCGACGAGGGCGTGGTGAAGGAGACGACGCCGATCGCGATGACGCGCACGCGCGAGCGCGCGAGCGAGGCGCTGCCGTCGCGCGAACCGAAGGCGAAAAAGGCGAAAAAGGAAAAGAAGAGCAAAAAGGAAAAGGAGAAAAAGGAGAAGAGTAAAAAGGCGCGGAGGAAGACGCCGACGCCGAGCGCGAGCGCGAGCGACGACGACGATGACGACGACGACGACGAAAAAGAAGCGATGGATACGGTCATGTCGACGCGTGAGAGGTCGGCTTCGGCGGGGACGACGAGCGAAGAGGAGGAGTCGAGCGCGGACGAGTCGTCGGACGCGAGCGAAGACGAAGCGACGGTCGGAGAGGACGACGCGAGCGAAGAGTTCAGGCGCGCGAGAGAGGCTCTGAGAGCCGCTGTTGATAGATACGCGACGACGGAGTGCTTAAGCGCGAGCTCGAGGGCGAAGTTAGAGAAAGATGGGAAGGAAGAGGTGATGGAAAAGGCGTGCAAGGAACTCAGTATGCGCGTCGGCGCGGTTATTAAAAAGGCGCTGCGAAAGAATTTATCCCTCATGGGCGCGCGAGATACGTTGCTGGAGACGAGCTTGTCCTTAGAAGATGATTTACGCGCGCGAAAGTCGTCGAACGTCATGGTTGATCACATGGATCCGGCAAACTTTCAGTGTCGAATGTGGGACTCGATCGCCAAACACGACAACGTGGTCTTTGGGCGCGCGCAGGCGGCGATGGATGCCTTGGAGAAGCAGGAATCTACCGCGGGTGCGACTGGTGGTGACGACGACGACGACGCCACAGAGTTTGCAAAGATGTATCGTGAGGCGTTCATCGAGGCGTACGGCGAAGATATAGAGGCGCTACGGAAAGACGAAAAGACAAACGTTTCAGTGATTTTGCGCGCCATCCAAACCGGAGTCGACATCGTCCCCGAGCTGCAAAAGCAGCTTCACTTGCAATGGGCCACGCTTAAGGCGAAATCGGCGTCAAATAGCTAGTGTGTTTTAATGTGCACAACAACAATTCTAACGATCAGGGTGACTCCCGAGAAGCGGTTTCGTAATCGAAGTAATCAAGCCGCATCGTGCGCCGCCACGACCGCAACAAAGCCTCGTCATCAGGCCGCAACGACCGCACGCTGTCCCGCGCAGACATCGCCGTGAGCCATGCGGCAAAGTATTCCGCGCCTTCCGCGATGTCGTACCCTTGAAACTCGCGCATCGCGAGCTGAAACCGCTCGGCGAACGGCCAAATGCTTATATCCGCGAGACTCACGTCGGCGCCGAATAAATAATTTCCCTCGCTCCCCCGTAGACGATCGTCGAGCGCGCGCACGCTCCGCTGAAACGTTTCAACCTGCCCCTGACGCGGCATGCCGCGACGAATGCCCCACCCACCGCCGACGAAGCTCAATCCCGAGCTCACGAAGCCGCCGCCCGCCGCGTCGGCGTCGCGCGCAAACTCCAAAATCTCATCCCTCGGCCCGCGCGTCAGCGATCGTCGCTCGCCGAAGCGCTCGTCCACGACGACGATGATCCTCGAGCTCTCCGTGACGATCTCACCGTCCTCGCACTCGAGCGCGGGCACTAAACCGCGCGGGTTCACTCGAAACAAATCTTTGGGCTTGTCCGACAGGTCGACGTGTCGCTCGAACGCGCGCGGTCGCAGGCCCTTTTCGCACAGCGCGAGCGACGCGCGATGCGCGTACGGGCACAGGGTGTGCGTCCAGAGCGTCGGCGGCATGTGCGCGGCGAAATGTGGGACGCGCTAGCGAGCACCGCGTGTAACAAACTTGTCAAACTTCTACGGCGCCCGAGCTACTTTCCTATGCAAAACCTTTCGAATATCGTATCGAGCACGTCCTCGGTGACGTCGTCGCCCGTGACGCTACCGAGCGCGAACGCGGCCTCGCGCAGATCTATGGTCCAAAAGTCGAGCGGCATGTCGGCGGCGATGGTGTCGCGAAGACGATCGAGCGAATCCAACGCGTTTTGCAGCGCCTCGGCCTGACGTTGATTGGCGGCCCACGCGCCACCCTCGGCGTCGACTTCACCGCCGCTCACCGTGCGCACGATGGCGTGCTCTAAATGTTCTAAATTGTCGCCCGTCGCCGCGCTCACGTGAACGACGGTGCTGAAGCTTTCGAGAACTTCCGGCGGCGGCGTCGCGTTCGACGCGTCGGCGATGTCCGTCTTGTTCACCACGAGCACGGATGAACCGCGCGCGCGGGCGTTATTCGCGATTTCACTCTGCCAAATAGCGCTGTCCTCACTCACCCATCCGCGCTCGGCGTCGACGACGAGCACGACGATGTCAGCGCCCGCGGCGGCGGCGCGAGAACGTTCCACGCCGATTTTCTCGACTTCGTCGTCGGTTTCGCTTCGTATGCCCGCCGTGTCCAAGAGCGTGGCGGGAAGTCCACCAATGTTCACCGACGCCTCGACGACATCTCGAGTCGTGCCTTCGCGCGAGGTCACGATCGAGCGTTCACTTCGAGTGAGCGCGTTCAATAAGCGCGACTTGCCCACGTTTGGGCGCCCGACGATGGCCACGGTGACGCCCGTCTCCAGGAGCGCGCCGCGTTTGGCCGTCGTCAGCACCTTTCGAATCGTCTCTCGCGCGCCCGCGGCTTTGGCTTCGATCGCCCGCACGTCCAAAGGCACCATTTCGTCGTCAAAGTCCAATCTCGCCTCGAGCTCGGCTAATAAATCTACGCACGCGCGTCTCGCCTCGCTCACGGGCGTCGTCAACCCGCCTCGCATCGCCGCCAACGCGCTATCCGCCGCCGCCGTCGTCTTCGCGCTCACCAGCGCGTGAACCGCCTCCGCCTGCGTCAAATCCAACCGCCCATTCAAAAACGCTCGCAACGTAAACTCCCCATTCCTCGCCAACCGCGCGCCCTCGTCCAAACACCGCGCCATCGCGCGTTGCACGCACACCGCGCCGCCGTGACAGTGCAACTCCACCACGTCCTCCGCCGTGTAACTCCGCGGCGCTATGAACGTCAACGCGATCACCTCATCGATTATCTCCCCATCACCGTCCACGACGACCCCGTACGTCGCCTTATGACTCTCGTCGAACGCGTTCGCCGCGTTCGCGCTCGCGCTCGCCCGCGTCGCTCCGCCCGCGCGTCGAAACACCCGCCCCCCGATCGCCCGCGCGTCCGATCCGCTCAGCCGCACGATCGCCACGCCTCCCACCGCGCCCACGACCGCCGTCGCGACGCCGACGATCGTGTCGTCGTCCGTCGTCGCCGCGCGTCGCTCGCGTCCCCGTCCCCGTCCCCGTCCCGGTGCGCTTTTCGTCGCGCCTCTCGCCTCGTCGCGTCGCCCGCGCGCGTCGAGCGCGCCGCGCGACGCCGCGGTTTGACCGAGCGCCGTTCGCGCCGCCATTCGGCCGCGCGTCGCGTCGCT
>Ga0255753_1002535_pt1 | contig 20060 bp, 22 predicted proteins | sample 041ome_10_FD_179953 | JGI IMG/M metagenome (GOLD analysis project Ga0255753, IMG submission 179953) | Coastal salt marsh microbial communities from the Groves Creek Marsh, Skidaway Island, Georgia - 041412US metaG (version 2) | ecosystem: Environmental > Aquatic > Marine > Intertidal zone > Salt...
TAGACATATTACAATCTGACACAATTGAATCTGTATCATTCATATATACTTTGTACCCTTTTTCTTCAATATCATGAATTAATTTAGTTAATCTTATTCTCCCATAAGAAGATATAGCTGAAGCTATTCCAACATTGAAATCTTTTTTGTTATCTAAATCGGCTGAAACTCTTAATATAGTGTAATTGCCTGTATCACATTCATTATATAATTTACCCTTGTGTAAATATTCAAATACAGCTGAATCCCCTCTAGGGTATATTTTAACTGTATCTCGGTCTTTAGTTCTTATACCCCACATACCATATAAACTATTTAATATTTTTTTGTGACATGAAGCTAATACAGGATTACCTTCTGTTTTAGCTTTTGCTTTCTTTTGGAAACATTCTTCAAAAGATTCTTTCAATATTTTTGCCTTTTTATATTTATAACCATCTATAAATTGATAATAGTATTGGTCTTTTTCAATACCATATCTAACTTCTTCACTAAATAACCATTTTTCTTCCCATTTTTCATGAATTCTGAAACATAATTTACCCAAAGATTTATCACCATGTAAGGGTCTGATATCAGTTCTTTTAGTTTTAATTAAACATCTTAAAAATCCAAAGAAATCATTAGGTAGTTTATCAGAATTGTTAAAGTCAGTATAAATAGGTTCTCCATATGGTAAATCATTACATCCTTCAGACGGATACATACTAGTAAAATCTGTATAATAAAGATGTTTTTCAATTAATCCCAATTGAGATATTTCTACACGCCCCCCATAATAAGATTTTCTAATAAAAGAATCTATTGCATCAGTATTAGTATAAATTGGATATTTCCAAGGGTTATATTTTCTATTCCAAAACCATTGGCTAGCTAACGATGCCCCGGTAAGCATGTTGGACATATTCAAACCACCTTCTTCATGTATTTCTTGATTTTTTGATTTACTAAAATAGGTTCTATTAACATAAGTTTCATCAAATATACTTTCGCTAAAAGCTGATACAACTTCTAACAAGCCTAAACAATCATTCTTCAAATATTGAACAAGTTCAGGTATTTTATCATAATTGTTCTCATTTATTTCATCATGATTAACAGTTTCAGTCAGTTTTTTATGTTCAACTTTGAATTCTTTGGTTAGTTTATCCAAACTACCATCCAACATTTTCATACTATCCAAAAATGTTATTTCATAACCATCATTAGATTTTATTTTCAAATTGATGAAAGAACCATTTAGTTCAATGTTATTAGTTATAATCCATTTATTACTATCAACAAGATATTCCCTAATAGCATTCATTATATCAAACTTACCCCCGTTATGAGCATATAATGTATATTGATCCAATAATATTCTATTATCATATAAGAACTCAAAAAATTGTTTATGGCAATCCATACCCCAAAAATCATGATAAAATTCTTCACCATCTTTATACATAGCAAAACCTACAGCATAAGATTTAACCACATAATTATTTTTGAGGAATGTTTCAATATCCCAAGCTGCTATTTTATTATTGAATTTCTCATATTTAGGTCTTTTAGTGATTTTTTTACAAACTTGTTCATATTTCTCTAATTTCTCAATTTTATCTTCCAGCTTCTTCTTGTAATCTTCTTTTACTTCAACATCTGATTTTTTGATAAGTGCTAAATAATGATTATCTTTTAGCTGTAATTGAATTAACTCTTTAGTTTTAGTTTTACGATTTCTTTTATCTTTGCTTACAAATAATGGTTCAAAAGTTTTAATTTTTTGATATATATTGTTCCTTACTTCAATAGGTCTTTTAATATAATTACATAATTTCTGTAATTCATCATCAGAAGAATATTGTTTCTTTTCGGGATTCACATGTTTCTTCAATTTTTTGGCAGGGTCATTCAAACATTGAGGATTTTTGATGAATTCATCTAATCTTGAAGGATTCATACATAAATATACAGCTGTATAAGCACAATTTGTCCTAGTACTTTTATTCAAGACATACCATATCTTTTCAGCTTGCATAATTGATTTATGTGCAGATGCACCAGCTCCTAAATTAGGTTTTAATATTGTGAATTGAATTTCTTCTATAGCATCAAGACCATCATACCTACCTTGTCTTGATCTAAATAGTTCTTCTACATTCGAAAGAATATCATCAAGTGATACGTATGGTGTTGATATCTCAATAAATCCACCATTACCTTGTGGTATTGTAAAATAGAATCTGACCTTATCAAGTTCTCTAATATTTTGTTGATATATGTTAATAATATAATTACACACATTCAATATTGGCATATTACCAGGATTGAATCGATAATTTATATAAGTGTTACCGCTTGATTGTTCGACTTCTTCTTGGCTAATTAAAGTAGGGGCATTCCTATTTCTCTCATTTCTAGTCTTGTTTATTTGTTTTTGAATGATTTTATTCTGACGATTCTGAAGTTGTATATTTTTGTTTATTAGACTTTGTTGTTGTTTAAGTAATTTTTGATTAATTTCTCTTTGTCTTTTAATTGCATCATTTTGCTGTTGTTGCAATTCTTCTAATTTTTTCTTGTCTCTCTTTTTCTTTTGAAATGTTTGTTGTGCTAATCGCATTCTTTCTCTTAAAATGAGACTAGGGTCATATAGATTAGGTCTTCCTCTTCTGACAGGTCTGACATAATCAGGTTGTTGCAATATCTCAAAAGCGTCCATTATATATTCTATCTATTTATTATTATAATAGATATTTATTTTTATATACTTTATCCTTAAACCTTTATATACTTTTATCATTTTTTTATAAAATATAAAATTATCGATATTATCGTAAATTTTATTTTGAAAAATAATTACATGTTCTCATACATGAATTTGTAATAATTGGTCACTTCATTATTTTCTAGAATCAAAGCAAACATTTCATTTGATTCCAATTCAGATTGTATATTACTATACAATTGTTTGAATTCGTTAGGATTTTCAATAATCCATTCAGGTTTAAAAATCATATCATGATTAGGGTCACTAGGGTCAAAATCATTATCACAAGCTTCTTTGTATAATTTTGTTGCTACTTCCAGAAATCCGTCTGGTATCATTTATATATATACTTTATCTTTAAATCTTTATATACTTTCAACTAATCAAATATAAAAATCTTCTTATTTTTTCAATTTGTTGAGCTTCTTGTAAATCAACATTAGCTATGGGAAATATATCATCTATTACAATTTTTGGATATTTGTTTCTTATTTCAACAATTTCTTTAGAACAATATAGTAACTGGTCACTAAAATCACTCACAGATTTAGTATCATCATCATACCAAATATCGAAATCATCATATCTTGGTTTGTTAAATCTATATCTTTTCTTTTCAAAATCCCATATTTCATGAAAACATTGACTGAATTTCTGCTTATGTTGGTTTTTATTCATATTTATTTTCATATTATCAAAAACATTCATCTTGTTCTTGATATCAAATATATGTTCTTGTAAATCTTGATTCAATAAATCCCAATAATTATTCATGTTTTAATTATATGTAAGATATTTATTTTTATATACTTTATCCTTAATTCTTTATATACTTTCATCATTTTTCTTAATGGTATCATTATATGCTTCTCTACCCTCATGATATCGATTTCTATGATATTCTTTACATTTTTCAACATATTCAGGGTCATTTGCATATCTGTTACGTTTATACAATCTAGCTCTTTCTAATTGTCTCTGATATCTTTCTGCAGGTGTAAGATCAAGTTTAGGTCTTCCAGCCATCTTTTATATTTAAATAAGATAATATATTCTTAATACTTTATTCTTTATTATTTATATATCTTTATATACTTTAATTTATTTTAATCATTTTTTATTCTCCGTCATAAATATCGTTATCACTAGCATATTGTTTCTCTAACAAGAATTTGTAAATTAATAGTTTTATCTCACATTCTTCAAGCTTTTTCTGAATCATCTCTTTATATAACATTGTATGAATTCAATATTAATTTATATCATTTTTATATAAATGTTATCAAAAAACAAACAATATATGAGAGATTATAATAGAGATTACTATAACAAAAATAAAGCATATTATCAAGAATATTATAAAAATTATCTTCATAATAATAGAAATAAATTGAATAATTCCAATATTAATAATTATGAATTAAATAAAATGTCCTTTGAAAAGACTTATATCTGTAAAATAGATTATCATGAAAATCCTAAGAGATTAACTTTCTGTTAATGATTCAATCAATTCAATTCTAGAAATTAAATCATTAATAGTAGTCTGTTGATTCTGTATTATCTTATAGAGTTCTTGAGTTGCGGACACATTTAAACTGAAAATTCTATCCTTTTTCAATCTATGAAAGTCATCAACTTCTGTACCATACACATAACAATTACTGGTATCAGGTAAATCTCTATCTAGCTCAACATAATCATCAAATATTTTACTAATGACATAATCATCTCCCTTGTCTATGTATTCGGCAGTATCTTCATCTTCTAAATTCGATGAATAAATATTAGAAGTATCTAAATTCGATGAATAAATATTAGAAGTATCTAAATTCGATGAATAAATATTTTCCACCTCTTTCTTAACTTGATACCTGACTTTTATTTTTGTTCCGATTTCTATATCATTTGTATTAGGCATTCTGATAATATTGGATGTGCAAGAAAAATGTTCTTGAATATTTGGAATGAAGTCCTTACAAATATCAACTGCTTCTGGTAAAACCTCATAAACTTGTTGTGCAATGAATCCAATGACAGTTTCTTGTTTTCTATTAATATCCGCATACTCATATTTCTTGGGTTGTATCAGTAATATTTTATTAAGTGCTTCGTTATCATCTATATCTCTGATATTCTTTTTTATTCTACTATCAGAGGTAATTGATAAACCATTCACAAATAAACCAGCAGAACCGGATAACTGCATCACAGTAATATTGTATTGGTCTCGGACTTGAAAGACTGGTGATATTACGCTTCCATATCCATATAGTATTGTTGTTCCTTGATTAACCCACCAAAATCTTGTGAATTGGTCAGCGAGAGTAATAATACCTGCATTATCATTTCGCAGTCTCAAAGCACCATTATTTACTCGCATATCACCCTCAAGATGTAATTTACTGTATGGATTAGTTGTTCCAATACCTACATTACCAGTTCCTTTTTGAACTGTCAATCTATAAGCATTATCATAAATATAAAATTGATTGCTACTTGTTCCATTTCCAGAATTATTTAGTCCTACTTGCCAAGTTCCAGTATTATTTTGATAAATGATATCTTGTTCTCCAGTAGTTCCATCTCCTAATCTCATATTACCTCTCACATCTAATTTATAACCTGGATTAGTTGTTCCAATACCTACATTACCAGTATTTCTATCAATTTTCATTCTAATATTTCCCTCTGCCTTTCCACCTGCTGATGCATAAAAGTTTAACCCATAACCACTTCCATAATTATCAGCATCAATACCATACAAATAATTACCATTATTATTATACACTGACAACATACCACCATAATCACTTGATGTACCACCTGTCCCGTTGTTTCCAAAATCTAATTTATAATATGGATTAGTTGTTCCGATACCTACCCTGCCAGTATGATGTAATGACAAACAAGAAACATTATTATAAGTATAAATAAATTCTAAATTAGCATTATAAATATTATCATTATTTCTTATTGTAAAACCATCATTATGTCTTTTAGTATTGAATCTTACCAGATTTCTAATACCTTCTTGATATGCTAAATTACCAATTGTTAATAGTTCAGTAGGGTTATTATTCCCAATACCTACATTACCATATTCATTTATTCGCATTGCCTCAACAGTTGTATCATCTGCTGAACCACTTCCAACATTTGTTTGAAATATTAGTTGTCCTCCATATCCGGATTGTTCTACTGCTGTTATTCTTGCCATATTCCAATAAGCACCATTATCCCATCTATTTCGAAATAATATAGAATTACCACCTTCTGGAACTGCTGTATGACTTTCAATTATTAGTAAATCTTGTTGTGAATTAATTAAATTCAAATTTGCAACATGTAATTTATATTCTGGATTAGTAGTTCCAATACCTACATTACCATTATTTTTTATTACTAATTTCAAATCATTTTCTTGATTAGTTGATGTAGTTGCTATCCCAAAAGCTCCTTGACCTACCCAAGATGAACTATTACCATAATAAATATATCCAGTTTCTTGATTGTTTTTAAAACTCATACCTACACCTGCCCCTCCTTGATTTTCAATACCAAAGGCAGAATACCAACTCGCAATCTTTGTAGTACTATTCCAACCAGAAGAATCATTTTGATAAATACTTAATTTATGTGTAGTCGGATTAGTTGTTCCAATACCTACATTACCACCATTATAATAAATATTATTACCCGATTCAGTAAATACACTAGTACCTCCTCCACCACCTCCTCCAATAACATTCAATTGACCATTTCCATCAATTTCTAATGTATTAGTATTGATAGAATTAAATGGTTTTCCAGATAAATCTGTCCATGTAGATACACCACTTGAACTAATTACACCATTAGCATCTATATTAATATTAGTTCCTTGTTTAACACCTCCTAAAACCGTTGCACTAGCTATTGGTAAAGTATAAACAGTATCAGTTGAACTAATTACACCATTAGCATCTATATTAATATTAGTTCCTGCTGTATAAGTTGTATTGGTTGCACTTATTACATTATTAGCATCTATATTAATATTAGTTCCAGCTGTATAAGTTGTATTGGTATCAGTTGAACTAATTACACCATTAGCATCTATATTAATATTAGTTCCTTGTTTAACACCTCCTAGTACAGTAGCACTTGCAATTGGTAAAGAATAACCTACAAAAGAACTATTAATTTCCAATTTTTTATCAGAATTTACACTAAAATGAGAAGTATTCAATTTGATTCTATCAGCAAATATTTTAGGTTTATCAGGGTCATCACCATTAATGTATTCAGTAGAAATAGAATCCAATGTATCAGGTTCATTAACCAAAAATTTGTTATATATTTTAATATCTGATGCATTACCAGACCAAAATTGACCTGTTAGAGGGGTTCTTAACAATCCAGAATGTGCTATATTATAACCCCCAAAAATATGATATTTTGTATTACGAAATGATGAACCTCCAAAAGTTTTTATACCTTTGGCAAATAATTGACCGTTTAAATAAAATAACACTCTTATTTGAGCTGACAATATTGAGAATCCAAAGTAATAATGATTATATATGTCTTCTACAATATTGTCGTCTAGTTCCAAACTATTTGTTCCAATAAAATCAGTACTTTTTAGATACCAATCATCAGCATCAAGTGTTGTTGAGTCATTATTTCCATCAGAATTAACAAATTTAATATCACACTTAACTTTAACCGGTCCATCTCTACCTGTTTGAAATTTAATTACAATACCATTATCACCATCATCATTATAATCTTGATGTTGAGTATTAGCAGTATTGAAAAATACCTCATGACCTCCCCCTCCAGCGGGTAAATAATGGTTATTTCGGTTCAATTGAAAAGTAGTTATTGCTGTGTAAAATCCTATTGATAAATGTTTAGGGTCAGCATCAAAAATTCCAGTAGTGTCATAATGAATTCTTCTTTTGAATTGATTACCATTAGCTTCACCATTTGTTCCTCCAACAGTATCATCATATTTCCATATAGATTCATAACTATCTGGTAAAGTTCCAATTAAATCATCATCAAATTGATTACCACCATCTAGGGTTGCATTTCCCAAAACATCTACAACTCCTTCACCACTCTTACCTTTTAAATTAACTTTCAATCCTGTTTCTGTGTTGGTCGGTGGTGTCCAATCAATTAAACTGGAATAATTATCATGTAATGATAAATTAAATTCATTTATTTTTAGTTCATAAGCATTAATATTTAAACCTATTGCCCCTTCCTCGGTAGTTTCATTTGTTTGAATTTGTAATGGTGCAACAATTGGGACAATATTAACATTTGCTTCACCACCATTATTAAATAGTGCTGTTCCAATTGAAACTAATGCTGATAAACCTGCTGAACCAGTAGATACAGCAGCAGCGGTTGAAGCTATACCAGCAGAAGCTGAAGCTTCAGCTGCCGATGTTGCAGCCGCACCAGCAGATGAAAACGCCTCTCCTTTGTAAGTTAAAGCTTGATTTTTGTAAGTAAAAGCATTATCTTGAAAACCTTTAGCATCATTTTTATATGTAAAAGCATTATCTTTGTAATCTTTAGCTGAATCTCTATATTCTTTTGCTGTATTTCTATAACTTAAAGCATCGTCTCTATAAGATTTTGATTTACCACCTTCTGTAAAAGTTAATTGTGTTTTAGCAGTATTGAATGATATTTGAGAATTTGTTGTTGCTGATGTGCTAACAGTATTAATTAAATTAGTAATTTTGGGATGATAAACATTATCTTTCACTTTTAAACCAGTTGTACTATTTTGAATATTACCTGTTGTATTTAATTTTAAAGATAGTTTATTAAAATTTATATCTGTTGTGGTTGATGACACTTCAAATTGTGATGTATGATTTATAAATAATCCATCATTATTTTGAGATAAACCTGATTGATTTTTAGTTCCATCTGTATCATTTCTCAATTTTAAACATAATTGATTAAAATTAGGACTTACTGTTGGTATTTCAAAATGTTGTGGATTAAAATTAATAGCTAATCCTTCATCAATATGTAAAGCAGATTGTTTTTCTGACCCAGCTAATTGGTTATTTCTTAATTTAACCTGTAATTGTCCATTTTTTTGATTTTCAGCTGAACCTGTTGTTGGTACAACAATATTTAATGAATCATCAGTATTTATTTCAAGATTATTGACTGTTTGTAATCCCGATATATTTTTATTAGCAGAATTTGTTTTAAAATTCAATACCAATTCTTTTTGATTATTAGCTTCATTTGGTAATTCTGTAAAATGTTTAGGATTAGCATTAAATCTAAGTTTTCTATGTTCTGTCAAATTGTCTGGTGAATTATCTAAAGATAACACTGATTGAGGAACAACTCCTTTGAATAATTCATCATTTAATAATCTCCATGTATTATCATGTGAAACATTATTTTTTATATATATATCTCCAACAAATCTTGATTCACCTTGAACAAATAAATTCGTTTTATCTCTATCAGTTTTTGATATACCAGATTGATGTTCATATGGGAAAGTTGCAGTATCATCATTATAATCACATATCCATAACTTTTTATTTATAACGACTGGTCTTATTGGTTTAGTCACAGTATAACCATCAAATGATTCAACACCTTCAGTTTTACCGGATATATATAATTTTATATTAGGTTGAATTGTCCGAAATAAAGCTGCATTGTCTTTGAAATCTACATCGGTTTCATTCGCATTGTCATTATAATTAAAAGCAGAATTGAACGCATTCAAATGTTCCTGTACTAAACTTAAATTATCACCAACTAGATGAGCAAATGTTAATGAATAATTTCTTGAAGGCGCTTCGAATCTATTTGTAAAAGTACCTTTATTTTTCGCTCTCGCATAAGCAAATTGTGCAGCTTCATAAATAAATGCAGTTGCTAACGTCCAAGCTGCTGATTCGTCTTGAGCAGCATCCTTTGCATGTAATGCAATTATTTCAGTGTTCAATTCCAAAATACCTTTTACATCAGTACTAATATCCTCATCATCTTCTTCTTCACCTGGTGTTATTGCTGTATAACCTAGTACTAATTGTGCCAAACCGACATCAAAATTATTAGCATTAACATCACCAATACCAACAATTATATCTTTCAATCCCTTTTGATATTCATCAGAACTATCTGTATAACCATCTACTGTCTGTGATAAACTAATTATATTATCAATATTGGTATTTATTTGATTCGGTATATTCAATGTGTCCAATTTTGATTGTACTCTTTCATCTGTATAATATAGATTAGTAGTACCTTCTGTTATATCATCAGTTGTTTTATTATTAAATCTAGTATCAAACCTTGTATCATTATAATATAAATTATTAGTACCTTCTGTTAAATCATCAGTTGTTTTTATTGATAATCTTGCATCAAATCTATCAATTGTATAATATTTATTATTTCCTTCTATTATATCAGTAGTAGTTAAACTATCAATCTTGGTATCTAAATCAGTTATTTTTTCACTATTACCTTTTACGAAATTACCACCAGAATCTGTATAACCATCAACAGTATCTTCTAAATTTTGAACTTCTGTTTTTAATACTGAAATATCATTCTTATTTTGAACTATACCATCATGATCTACAGTTATTGATACATTAGTTGTTAAATCTCCTCCTGTTTCGCCACTAATCAAACCCGTGCCTGGTATATATGACATCTTACTTAATTGAAAGATAAAGTTTTCTTATTATTTGAAATGATTATCTCTCCATTTCCAATTATTTTTTTATAATAATAATCTCTAGCCTGCTTCTTTTTTTGCTCTCTATATTCTAAATCATATTGATATTTATTTCTCTGTTTTTGATTATATTTCTCTTGATGTTTATTTGACATAATTATATTTATTTTATTATCACATAATAAATGAGTTCATATAAAGTTCAATTTGCAGATTTAATTCAAATAAATTCAAAAGCAATAAGAAGTAAAACCAGTAAAAAACAGAATAAATTAATTAAACAAAAAGAAAAAGCACAAGGTTCTAATGTGAATATTAATTTCTATATGAACGGGGGTAGGGAATTATTATATTCTTTAAATACTGGTTCTACACCTTATAATAATTTTACACAACCTGTTTATAATAATAACAATCCAAATATTCAAGATATTCAGACAATGTTAGCTAATCAAAGAAATATTTATATTAATGAATTAGAAAATCAATTAAGAAATCCATATTCTGAAGGTGATAGAAATGTTCTATTAAAAATACAAGAAGATACTGATAATATAATTAATATATTACCAGAATTAATAGAAAGAGGTAATAATATTGAAAATTTAAGTAAAATATCAGCTTTGAATATTTATAAAAGAACTTATGATAAAATAAAAGGAAAAGGTAAGCCTTTAAAAAGAGAAATAGAAGCTTATGAAAAAGACTTGTCGGAATTAGGTGGGGATATTCTAGTTGATACTAATTATGTTAAATCTTTACAACAAAGAGTTAAAGAACAAAGTCCAATATATGTTCAATCCAGACCATCACCTATGGAAATATCAAATCAATTAAATAGACAAGAACCAATTCCACCATTAAATTTTTCACAAAGAAATACACCTTTAAATACAGTATTTTCGCGTCAAAATTCAGATGCATCAAAATCAGATCAATTTGTAACAGACTCTTCAGACCCAGATGAAGTAATGGCTAGATCTCTTTCAATCACACCAGCTACACCACCAAGAGATTTAGACGGAATGCAAAAATTAACTTTGGATTAATTAAGGAAAAATCATGAATTTATTATATTTATATAAATAAAGATGGGTGATTATCCAGCAAATCTTGGAAAGCGTATAAAAACATTAAACAATTTTTCTGCTAATACTATTAAATTAACACCTTCAAATTCTCAAACCGAAACACAAAATATTAAATCCTCTGGTGCTAAATTAGAATTTACTCTACCCCCTAATTCACTTCTAGATTTATCTACATTTTCAGTATTCAGTGATTATTCAACTGTTCGTGGTAGTACTCATGGAGATGGTGATTCTCGTTTCATATTAGCTCGATATGCTAATAGTTTAATTTCTAGATTAACGGTTGAAGTGGGTGGTCAAGTGGTTTCAGATATTTCGGAGTATGGTCGTTTAAATTCTATATTCATGGACTATCAATTTGGGATTGAAGGTTCTTCTAAAAAGTTATGCCAAAATGTAGATCCATTAAAACGTATAAATAAAGCTGATGGTTCAAATTTGGGAGTTATTGCGGCTGCTCAAGGAAATGCTGCAGCTACTGATGCACAAAAATTAGTATTTGACCAATTCCTTGGTATCATGAGTGGTCATGTAAGTCATATAGATACTGGTATTGTTGGTAATATCAAAGTAACTATTTATTTAGAACAACCATCAAAAGTATTATTCAAATCTGGAGCATTTGATTCCGCTGGTGCTGCGTCTGTAAATGTTAATGCTGCTGATGCTTTAGCAGAATATTCATTAGAAAATGTTTATGCAACTATCCGTAAAATTTCAATTGATGATGGAATTTATTATCAATCAGTTTCTACTGCTTTATCATCTGGTATCCCTTTTGCGATTAAGTATAATGATTTTACTGAATCAAAAAGTGGGGCAACTAATGGAAACATCACAGTTCGTGCTGAAGTTATGTCTAACTCAGTTGATATGGTTTTACTTACATTTTATAACCAAAATGCACATGTTATTGATGGATTACCAAATGAAGCTCAAATTGGAGATACCAAAACCAAAACAGCCAAAGAATTAGCAACAGAAGGTAAAGTTAATTGCTTTACTTCCAAATATTTCAAACGTGAGGGAAGTGATATAACTTCTACTCAATTCTTTTTGAATAATGAGCCAATCCCACTCAATCCAATGAAAAATGAGCAAGTTTTCAAACAGTCTTTAATAGATTTTAATATTCATGATGATACTGATAATGGTATTTATTATGGTATTAACTCATTGGATTCCTGGAATGATAATTATTGGCTAGCCACATGTAGTTTATCTGCCTTAGTTGAGGATTCCTCATGGAAATCTGGTTTTAATTGTACTGGTGTCAATGCGACATTATCAGCTACTACAACTTCAACCCATGCTAATGCGGATTATGTTGCTCAAATGTATGTGATGACATCACGAGAATTACAAGCTTTTGCTGGTCGTCAAATTAATGTAGTCCGATAAATAATATATTATTTTTGTTTTTTTAAAGAAAAAATTTAAAAATATAATAAATTATTAAACATGAGCCTTATACAAACAAGATTAGATAGTGCTTTTAAATCGCAACGTCCTGATTTTAGAAATATTATTGAGCAAACATATAATACCAGAAATCATAATGATGTATTACCAGATTTATCTTTAAGATCTTTACCTTCATCAATTCAATATACAAAAATTAGATATAATAATGGAAATTGGAATCCAGCATTTTATGGTAAATCAATGATAAATAATTTACGACCAGAACTTGATGAATCAATTCATACCCAAGGGTATAGATATATGAATCCAAATAATAATGGTGCTTCTATTAATAGAAATGGAAGTATTTTAAGAGACCCAAAAAATACTGAACTAGGTATGGGCAATCAAGATAAATCATTAGTTTATATGACCAAAGAGATGTCAAGAAATATTCCCAAAAAATATCAACCCTCTGGATTCCAAATTTAAAAATATTATCTTAATATAATGTATATAAAGAAATAAAAACATAATAAAACATAATAAAACATAATAAAACATAATATGTCAGTGAATACAAATCCTAAATGTTCTAAATGTTATAACTATTGGAAACCTGATGATGATGATATTAAAAGTTCTGGATTACCTTATAAGACTTGTAAGAAATGTAGAATATATAATAAAAATTACCATTTAGAAAAAAAAAATGATGTTAAATCAAAAAAACAAGAATATTATAATTCGAATAAAACAAATATTTTGAAAAAAGCAAAAGACTATTATGATACTAATTTGGAAAATATAAAAAAAAGAGATAAATTATATCGTGAAAAAAATTATGAAAAAATTAAAACAAAGAAAAAAATCACATATGAAAAGAATAAAGACAAAATATTGCAACAAAAAAAGGAATATTATCAAAAAAACAAAGATAAAATAAATGATAGAAATAATGAATACTCAAAAACATACTTTCAAAATATGAAAAAAAACAATATTTCTTTTTATTTGATTAGAAAACAATCCCAACATTTGCATAGAATATTTAATATTTCCAATCTCACAAAAAATAAATCTTCTGTCGAATATTTAGGATGTGATGTAACATATTTTAAATCATTTTTACAAAACAAAATGGATAATTGGAACAAATCAAATGAAATTAAAATGACTTGGAATGATATTCATTTAGACCACATCAAACCAGTTAGTAAGTTTCAGTTAGAAGATGAAGAAGACTTTTTATCTTGCTGTCATTATACCAATTTTCAACCTTTACTTGTAGAAGATAATCTATCAAAACATAACAAATGGACTATTACAGATGAAATATATTGGAATGAAAACATAAAGAATAATGATAATTTCTTTTCTATCTATAATGTAAAATAATGTCTGATACCGAGGAAATAGTAGAAAAACCAAAAGTAAAAAAAGAAAGAACACCTGCACAAATAGAAGCTACTAAAAAAATGTTACTTAAACGCGCACAAATCGATAAAATTAAAAGAGAACATACTGCGGCAAAAAAAATAGAAAAAGAATTAAACTTACAAGAAAAAGCAATAAAAACCAAAGAGATTTTAAAAAAGGAACAAGAAATGAGTAATTATAAATCAGATGAAGAAGAAGACAAACAAGAAGAACTGCGAAGCGAAGCCCCAGAGGGGCGACCAAAACAAGAAATAATAGTCAAGAAACCTAAACAGAAACCGAAAGCGAAGAAAATAATATATCAAGAAGAATCATCATCAGAATCTGAACCTGAAATAGTGTATGTGAAATCAAAGAAATCAAAAAAGAAAAAACCGAAAAAGAAAGTAGTCTATTCATCTTCTAGTGAAGAATCTGAAGAAGAAGTAAAACCAAAAAAGAAACAACATGCTACTGATAAGATAAATTATAATAGTGAAGAACAACTGAAAAGAGATTTACAAGAAGAAAGATTAAGGTCTGCTTTAGCCAATTTGGGATTCATTTAAAGAATAATATTATTTTTATTATCATCATAATAAATATGATTATAGAAAAAGATATAGCCAAATGGGATGATAAAAAGGTTAAAGTGCCAACAATTTTATATCCACAGTGTAATGATCCAAATGCCCCAAAACATTTTTATGTGGCTTTATTTGTTGGATCAAGGGGTACTGGTAAATCATTTCAAATGAGTAAAATGTTAAAATCAATTGAAGATTTTGGAGTAACTGACCCTAATGATGGTAGTAAAATACCTTTACGAACCTTATTAATATCACCAACAGCTTTTTCACAGTCTAATAATTGTTTTAGTTGTTTAAAATCTATTGACTGGGATTCAACTGATATTATGGAATCATATGATGAAGATACTTATAAAGATAAAATTAAAGAAATGAAACAAGACTTGGCAGAAGCTAAAAAATATAAGAATTATGTTAGATGCTATAAAATCTTTGAGAAAACTGATGATGTGAATAAAATGGATATAGAAGATATTATGACTTTAAATGAAAAAGATTTTGAACATTACGATAATATAGAAAAACCCAAATATCCAGAAGGATTTATAACCAATATAATAGTAGATGATATGGTAGGTGATAAAATATTTAAATTAGGCAGAAATTACTTCACTAATACGGTATTAAGAAACAGACATATTAATAGTGGATTGAACTTTTTAATTGGAATACAAGCCATCAATTCAGTCCCTAAAAATATCAGATTAAATGCCAACTTTCTGTCTTTATTCAAATTTGCTAATAGCCAAATGATTATAAATGATATATTACCTAATTTATCTGCATGGGTAGATGAGAAAGATTTAATGGAATTATACGAACATGCTACTTCTGAAAAACATTGTAGTTTAATAGCAGACATGTCAAAAGGAACACCTATATTTAAGAAGAATCTGAATAAGCTTATAGAGATAAAAAAATCTTCTGATAAGGTAAAGAATGGATGAAATTATAGATTTATCAGAAGAGTTAAATGACCAACTAAAAATAAAAGAAGAAGATCAAGAAAGATATGATTTTCTATATCAACAATCAATGGAAATGTTTCCTGAAGTTAGTCCATGGATTATCCATATATCAGTGTTAGATCAGATTAGAGAAGAAAAAGGTGAAGATGAGATAACTGATGAACAGTTGCAAGAATTAGCTGAAAAATATAAAAATTAATATATGACAATATAATAAAGATGAAACCTATCAAGAGATTTACGTTATTCACATCTAATTGTAATACTAAAATAAGTGCTGGAACTAGAGCATATGAATTTAGATTCAATTTAAATGGAGGTTATTTGGAGTGTGATGGTGATTTAAGAATAGCTATAGAATCAATTAATGTTAGAGATACAGTTAATATTATACCGACTCTGGATTATACTGCTGAATCTGCAACTACTAATGGTACAAATGCTGGAGTTCAAAATCAAGTTGCACTAGGTAATACAGATGAAAAAGAATTATATACAATTAGATCGCCAAATATTAGTTCATCAGAAACATATGATAATATTGGTGGAGCACCAATTATATATCAAGGTGCATTGAATCTTCAGAATATGAACCCTACTCAATGCTTTAATTATCAGTGTGATAAATCAATATTAAATACTGAATTTACTTTAATCATTGATGATAATTACAGAGATGTTCCAGGTAATGGTGCTTTACAAAAAGGTATCAAAGACTCAGTTAATGTTGCTATAACCTTTCTGATATACAAAGATGAAAATAATAAATATGACTCATAAATAAATAATGGACAAGAATAAAATTAATTTATACATTAGTTCAAAGAATAAAAAAACCAATGAAAGTAATAATGATTTTAGAGTTGAAATACCTTCTGGATTATTATCATGTCATCCAGAGAATGAATATATGATAATGAATATTAATAGCTGGATTATGATAAATAATTTTTATAATATCCAGTCCATCAATAATAAATTTCAAATCAAGTATGAACAGATAACTGCCAATTTTGAGTTACCAATTGGTAACATGAATGTATTAGAATTGAATAATTGGTTGAATACAAATTGTGGAGCATTTATGACTTTTGAATATAATAAGAATCTGAATAAAATATTATTCAAGAATAATGTTCTCAATAAAGATATTATAATAAAATCAATTACTGCGAATGATTTTATTGGATTGATAAATAATAAAGAATACTCAATAACAGCTGGAGATTCGATGTTATCAGAAAATCCTTTATGGTTAGGTGGAGATGAATTCGTGTGCTTAATGTTACCAGATATTAAACAAAGCTATCCATGTATTGATAATTTGAAATCTGGAGTAATGAAGGATAGCTCAATCGTTGCCACTTTAGCTATAGATACACCGCCTTTTAGTTTCATGAAATATGAAAATCAAGATGGAGGTGATAGTTTCAGTTATAGAATTGAAAATAAAATGATTGATAATTTAAGATTGATAGTTAAGAATCAAAATTTGGAAGATATACAAGTAGGAGATTATAAATTGGAAATTCAATTTGAGATTCATTCTAAAAATTCTATAATATATTACTTGAAAAAGATTGAAAGATTAGTATCAAATATATTTCAATATTTGGGAAGAAAAGAGAATTTATAATATATCACTATATTAATAAAAGAAAATGGGATTTGGACGTATCATTGGAGGAGCTATAAGATTAGGTTCTAAAATTGCTGGTAAAATTTCTAAAGGTAGTAAAGTCTTCGGACAAATTGCAAACAATTCTTCCAAATTTGGAGCTCTGTTAAATAATGCAAAAAATTTTGGAACAATAGCTAATCAAATAAGCGGTGGAAAATTAGCCCAAACCAAATTTGGTCAGAAAATAGAACAAGCTGTTGATAAAGCAGATGAAGTTAATAAGATAGTGGGTGGAGTGGCTGATACTTATAAAAGATAAATTGAAAAGATATTAATTATTTTTAATACCATATTAAAACTAAATATGGATGAACGTGTAATCAAATTATTAGATAAATGTGAGGCAATGTCATTGCTTTGTAGTAAAGCTGCTTCTTATTGGAATGTAATAAAAATTAGTTTTCAAATACCATTAATATTTACATCGAGTATAATGTGTATATTGAATGCATTAGAAGACCACAATATGAAACTACCTAATATAATAGTTAATGGTGTATCAGTGTTATTATTATCACTCAATAATCAGATGAGAGTGAATGAGAATCTGGAATTATTCAAAAAATTGAGTGATGAGTTTTTACAATTAGCCCATACTATTGAAGGGCAAGACCCTGAAACTATTAATAGAGAAATCATTAATAATTGGACACAATTATATGATTCCTTGGATAAACAATGCTTAAGTGAGGCTATACCAAGTAAATATAAACAACAAGTTATTGATGCTTTTACAAAAAAGAATAGATGGTTACCAATGAAATTGAATGGTGTAAGTGGTATGTCACCTACTGACAGACATTCCCCAATGGTAAGAGTCGCTACGCTCGGCTCTGCCGCTACATTTTCAGAACAAGTTTAATATACCTGTTATTTGTTTGAATCGTTCATCCGCATCAATAATATATCTATTGAAAGATTTTAATATTGATCTTATCTTACGTTTCTTTTCTTTATTAGTCAAATATTTATATTGTCTTATATTATCAATCTTATCTAAAACGTTGTATCTTATAGCCAACATATTTATCATATGTTTATTAATCAATTTATGATGATTATCATTATATCTCAAATCAATATATCTCATTTATATTTCAGCAACAAAATCTAATTTAATATTCGTTCCTGACTTTGGGTCTTCAAATTTATACCAAGATTTCTGAATATCCAAACCGGCTGCATTTAAATCTTTCATGTAGTTATTGAACTCTTTATTACTTAACATATCACTTTTCAAATCTAATAAAATATTATAGAAATTTTTGTTATTGAAAGTATAATTGGTGGTTTTATATACATCTGGAATTATATCCTTTATTGCTGAACCATGTTCCTCATCAAATTCTTTGGGATTATCCACAATGAAGTATATTTTAGCTACCTTAAATTTTTGTATTGCCATTTAATATTATTTGAGAAAATAATATTTCTCAAAATAACGAGAAATTTAATGATTCCTAAATATAAATATGGAAGTTTCAATCAAAGAATCCAAGAAACCAGACAAGAGATTAGTAGCAATATTCTCAAAAGATGACAAAAAGGTTAAAACAGTTCATTTTGGATTGAAGAATCCAAAGAAAGGTACTTTTGTTGATCATAAAGACACTTCAATTAAATCAGCATGGATAGCAAGACATAAAGTTAATGGAAAGTTTAATAATCCAATGACACCTTCATCTCTTGCAAAGAATATATTATGGAATAAAGAAACAATATCAGCATCGATTAAAGATTACAAGAAAAAGTTCAATCTCAAATAATTAAAACTCATCCAAACAATAACCAACATATTCATCTTGAAAATAATCTCTTAACTTTCTAAAATCACCAAAATAGACATTATTTTTATACACTATTGGAGAAGTTCTATGGTTCTCTGGTTTTAATATATCATATTCATGTGGTGTTAATTGATCAATATATATAACTGTGAAGTTCTGTTGATGCTTGTGTAATAAACATCTAGAAATCTGTATCCACATGCATCCAATATTCCCTATTAATTTCCATTCATGGTCCATTTAGTATATAATATATATAAAAATATAATCTTATATTAAATATGAGTGGTCGCGACGCTCGGCTCAGCCGTAATAATGGAAGAGAAATCACTGAATATAATACTATAAAAGATTACCTCAATACTAGAGGGCAAACTAAGAATGAATCACATTACTTTTATATAATAAGGACACCTGAATCTGGTTTATTGAAAGGTAGAATAAAGATAGGTAAAAGTTCTAATCTAAATGCAAGATTTAAATCATATCAAGACCATTACTATAATGAAAACATTAAGATATTGAAGTTAAGACAGTTTCAAAATAGAACAACAGAACGATATGGTGATAAAGGTGAAAAACTATATGGTTTATTTGAAAGAAACATGAAAAAGTTACTTAAGCCTTTATCTGAAG